>Ga0208904_1001335_pt1 | contig 17146 bp, 14 predicted proteins | sample AntAceMetag02UKB_FD_184774 | JGI IMG/M metagenome (GOLD analysis project Ga0208904, IMG submission 184774) | Saline lake microbial communities from Ace Lake, Antarctica - Antarctic Ace Lake Metagenome 02UKB (SPAdes) (version 2) | ecosystem: Environmental > Aquatic > Non-marine Saline and...
CGTATTACTTGCTGGAGATTCTCCACCACTATTATAAGCAGTACACCACATTGTATATTCAACATTAGGAACAAAATGAAAAGTCGTTTCAATATCAAGAACTTCTGTTACATCTCCAGCATTATAATTATATGTTTCAACTCCATCAGTAAAATAAACGATATATCCTATTACATTCTGCTCTGGTGGATTTGCTATCCATGATACTCTTCCAGCTTGACATACTGGAACTAAACAAAATAAAAATATTAAAACTAAAAATAATTTCTTCATGTTCATTTTCCTCTCATAAATATTTTAGAACCAACTGTAAAGAGCTTAGACGCTCCCATTCTTAACCTATAGAATGTATTAGCTATTACACCTACAGTAGGGTTTAATGTAAAATTAATTAATCCCATTGATACAGCTAATGCTGCTCTGCGTGTAGTCGTTGGTGTAGGCGTTGGATAAACACCATAACTTACTATCGACATATAATCTAAAGCCATAATTTACACCACATATAATAGTATACTGCCAGTTAATGCGTTGCCAGCACTTGATACAGTAAAATCTAACGCACTGTCTACAGTCCTTGAACCATACACAGCACCATCGTATGCAAACTCAGATTCAGTAAGTGTAGCTGACCTAGCAGACATTCCTGCTGTAAATAAATCTTGGCTGTTAGCATCTGTTATCACTACATCATATGTCTCGTCTACAGTCCCTGGTACAGTCTGACAATAAGTTATATCCCTTCCCTGTAATACTTCTGTAATCGTGCGTGTCATATAGTCAAAGTCATCTGTATTAGCTGTTGCATCCCCACTTGCGTCACCTAACCAATCAACTTTTATTTTAAAGCTGTCTTTTGTCCCTTGGATAGTTTCTAATGTCATTGTTGTTGCCATGTTATTCCCCTTTTTCTAAATTATATATCTTAGATTCTAATTCTGCTTTTTTTAATAAAGCCAATCCAGCAAACTTATCATTCGATTCTTTAATGAATCTTTTAAGCTTACCAGAAATACGTCTTATATCTTCTTCTGATCTTGCTGTTTTTAGTTTTTGTTTTAAATCACCTATTGTTTTAATATCACTATTGTATGATTTGGTTTCCTCTGCTTTTAAAGAAGTAATCGCTGCATTAAATAAAGTATATGCAGGAAGGTTATTCTCTAAGGCATCTTGATATACTTCTTTTAAAAATCTATCATCTTTCTTTGTTATTGCTACTTTAAATAACTCTATACTTTTATATCGTGACATACCAGCAGAGCTTGGCATAGCGACATCTGTTAGATGAAACTCTTTATTTTTATTAAAGATTGTTCTTGAACTAAATGGTAATGGTGCTTTAAATAATGTCTTTGCTACTCCGTATGTCCAATCCCAACCCTTCTTGCCGTATATATCATCGTCTTTAAATCCTGACAAAGAATGACCAGTTGCTATTTTAGATATTAGTTGAAGATTAGGGTTAGCCTTCCCTAAAATTTTCTTAACAGATGCACTGATAGGACTAAACCCAGTATCATCAAATATCATTTCTGGCAGTTCTCTAAATTGTTTACCCCATCTGATATATCTCTCACGACCATCCTCATATCTCCCAACAAACAAATGTGTCTTATGACCGATTGCATTTCCATACATAGTGTTATCTAATAATGTCTTTTTATTTTTATAATACTTTGGGTTTTTCTTTTTATCCCATTCTCTGAAAGTTAAGTTTAACATATTGATCCCACCACCAAAATAGATGATTGCCTTTGCCCAAAACATTGCGCCTAACTTCCTTCGTAAACCCCTTGTCTCCCTATGTATTGATCCAAACCCTGTTGGGGCGAGAGCCTGTCTCATGGTGGATGTTGTCCAATCTGCTGATAATAAAACTCTTGTCATAAACTGCACTTGTTTAGGACTTATCATTAAAGCATCCCAATTTTGTCCACCAAAAGTATCGTTAATAAACTGTGCTACTGTTTCTTTTTGTTTTCTGATACTCTTAGTTGGGTCTATTTTTAAAGCTAATGATTCATATGCGTACAATTTCAAGGTGTCATGCAGATAATCCCATAATACTTTATCCCATTTTTCATTAGCACTTGCTACAAATTTAGTTACGTGACTTGCAAGAGGAACATTTTTTGTCTTTGTTGCTATTGTATTTAATTGTTCTTGTATTCTTGCTGTTGGTATGTCGGCGGTTGCACCAAACTGTACACCATGAATTACAGCATCTTTAGCAATCGCTTGTTTTTTAAATACATCATACTCACCCTTATATAGCGCATTGTATATTTTGGCGGGGTTGAAGTATATATTGGCTACTGTGCCTAAGGAAGTTGTTGCTACACCTGTTTCACCTAATGCTAAATGATGAAATAATGATATAGTTAAATTTGTTTTCTTTAGTAACCCTGCTATCGTATCGTATGCTTCCATTATAGCACTTGAATCTGTGTTCTCAAAAACTACTCTTAATGGTTTAGCTAAATCAGGATGGACTTTAACAGGTTGCTTTAACATAGTATTAAGCTGTTCTTCAATTAAGTTCTTAGCGTTCTTTTCAAAGTTAAAATCAACAAGCTTAGACATAACTGTATCTTGTTTTAATCTTTCAAGCATATCTGCCATAGCTGTTGGTGCAACTTTCTTCATCATCTTTGGGTCTGTAAATAAGAAAGCAAATGCCTCTGCTATTTGTTCCTCTGGTGATTCTGTATATTTACGCTTATCAGGCATACTCTTGATACGTTTCTCATTTAGCTTATATAGCTCTGTTTTATGCCTATTTAAGAAGCTTTCCCCTAATCCCATAGTAGTGTCTATGTGATGTCCTATTTCGTGAGCTATCGTCTTATTAGACATGAAGCGTTGGAAACTAACCTCTGGTGGTTCACCGTATTTGTATTGTCCAAGTTTATTATTAGGTTTACCAAATATTGTTGGAGAGATTCTTCTACCTATTGCAACTCCCATTTCAGTTAAGATATCTTGTAATTCTTGAGAAACCTTTTCACCTTTCTTTAGTTCACCTGGAATTACCATTGTCTTTCTTAATGCAGGATGGTCAAACAATACCCAATCAGCAGGAGCTAAGTCTGCTCTTTCTACTAAACTAACGCCTTCTCTCTTGAGTCCTTTTATACTTTTAACAAACTTTGCATTTTGGATAGCTCTGTTGCTTACAGCATCGTGTATTCTAATTATATCAGTGATATCTAATGTCTTTGGTTTTAATCCTAATTCGTCAATACCTTTATATAACGTATCTATATATCTTTGTTTCAAGAATCTGTTATTTGTAGTAAACCAATTAGTCACTTCTGCTCTACGCTTTCTCGGTATATCCCATATATGAGTTACATAGTTTTCTATTTCTTCTGCTGACATATCAGGAACATGAGTCTGCATCTCTTTAAACCCTTTTGTGAAATGGTCTTGGACTTGTTTCTTGATTGATGTCATTAATTCTTTGTTATCGTTAGCAATATTTTCTAAGTCAGGTCTGTTTAGTTTCTTAGGTACTTCTGTGCCTTCTATAAAGAAAGGTAATGCTTCTCTTTGTTGTTTTGTTGTTGATCTTTCTATTGTGTTTGTAAATAGATTTGTTTTATATGCTTCTAAGTTTAAATCAAATCTACGCTTTCTTATCATTGCGTGTACTGCTTGCTTTTCTGCTGTGGCATCTTCAATAGCAAGTTGTTTTTCTTTAGTAGCTATTTTCTTTTCTGCTCGTTTCTTTTGTTCTTGTGTTGTTAAAGGCTTGCTTGGTTTAGCTTGAGGCATAGGAATAGACTCGTCTATTGAATACATAACTCCTTTACTTTTAGTTACAGAAGTTTTGAAATTTTCTAAATTATATTTAGAATTTGGTACTTTATATTCAAATGTTTTATCTTCTGACTTAAAAGTTATAGTCCCATCTTGCTCAAGCTTACCGTTAAACTTTGCATCTGTATATAGCTTTGCCTCTTTTAAACTGCCTATTTCTTTCAACTTTTTAGGTACTAATCCACCTCTACTTTCATATAAAGACCATGTTCCACTTTCTCGTTTTAAATAGTATTGGTCGTTTAGTACATTATTAAATAATATATTAGCTCTTGTTGGGTTTTGTTTTTTAAAAGTAACTTTCTGTTCCATGCTATCTTTTTTAATAGGAGCGTTTTCTATTGCTTCGTCTATTACAGAAACCATTTTATTTTTTTGACCTGTTATAGTTTCTTTTGGATATCCTTTTTCTATTACATATTCTTTTTTAATTTTAACATTATTATCAGGTGTTTTAATTTCTTCTGTTTCTATTACAGGTTCTTTAGCCTTCTTAGGAGTTTCTTTTATCAATGAAGCAACCAATGGGTCTTGAATATCTTGAACTATCTTAGGTTTAGTTGATAGTCTGTCTTTAGCAAATGCACGAACTACAGGATCGGGGATAGCCTCAATTATCTCAGGTGTCATTTCTGTTTGTTTAATCTCTGTGGTGGTTTCTGCTTTTGGAGTTTCTGTTTTAACTAATGGTTTTTTAGTTTCTGGTTTAACAGCCTCTTGCTTTTCTCTAACAAAAGTATCTACTTCTTGTTTTATTTGATCTTCGTATCTTCCATCTTTCTTTGCTTTTTTAATTCTTTCTCTGACAGATTCCCCAACAGTTTTATTTTTAAAAGTAATATCTTCATACACCTGTGCTGATATTATACCACGTTGTCTAACTGGTAGTTTTGCCCATAAGTCACCACCAACCTTGCCTATAATACCACTTATAGATGCCTTTCCTACTATTTCAAGTAACCCGAGAGCCGTCTTTGTATTCTCGTTTAGATCGTTCGGAGCTAAATCTGAAAACTGTTTGCCTTCTAATGGTGTATACCCACCCTCTTCTATTCTTGATGTTAAATAATTCTCAGCTTCACTAACACCCATAAATGTACTCATTCCAGCTAAGAACTGTACTGGTTTTGCTATTGCTATTGGTACTAATGCTGCTGTCATTAAGCCTTCATAAAACTCTAAGTCTGTTGGCTGATCTCTCAAATCTTTTGTTAATTCATTATAGTTTTTAGAAGCATCGCTTATTGATATTTTATAGTCACCTTCTGGAGTACCTGTTTTTCTGCTCTCTTCTTTTGAAACCTTATATGGGACTTCTGAAAGTGCAATTATATTAGCTGCTCGTGCAGGACTAATCCTTGTAGTGTCTTTTACCTTTTTTACAAGTTTGTCAATAAAGCTTTCTTTTCTGTTGTCTTGCCTTAATGATAACCCTTCTTCAATAGGGAAAAAATCTAACTTATCTTTAGGAGTATCTTGTTCTGTTTCAGAAAACATTTCATTGCCAATATCTGCCACATTATCAGGTCGTGTTTCTGGTTTAACAATATCTTGTATTGGTTGAACAACATTCATTACTGGCTGTTCAATAGGAACATCATACGCCTGTGAATCTCTGCTAAAACTTTGTTTAGGCAAGGACTCAGTAGGGAGTAAATACCCCTCATCAACCTGTGGGTCTTGCTGATGTCCGTAAGCATTAAAGAAATTATTTTTAATAACAGACTTCTTATGAGCAGTTAAGTTATTAAATTCATTATCCGCAAGTTTAGAATCAAAGAAATTATTGTAAATATTCTTTCTATTCTCTTCTGGCAAAGCTATGAACTCAGGGTCTTTGCTCCATGCGTCTATGTTAATCTCAGCCATTATTGAAAATCTTTCCAAGTTTTTTCAGTTGTATCTTCTTCTCCGACTCCGTAATTACCACCTACCATGCCAGATAACTCCTGATACCTCGCATTAAGAACTTTTAAATAATTATCTCTTGATGGTCTTAAATTAGCATTGCCTAACAAACCACCCATGTACTTTGCAGTAGCAGGATTTTTCATTAATGTATCAATGTCACTTTCTCTTGATTCAACTCTTGCTATGTTAGCCTGGATAGAAACCATTTCTTTTTTATACTTCTGGACATCAGCTTCTGAAATTTTACCATTGGAAGAACCTCCCTTTGGTGCAAACTTACCAGCTTTCTTCGTAGCTTCAAGGTCAGAAATAGCTTTCATTTTGGCTTCTGCCTCACCCATTCCCTGATTAATATATTTCTGCTCTTGCCTCTTCACAAAACCAAATTCATATTTAACCATAGTCTCTTGTTTGTTCTTTTCTTTCTGTGCCTCACCCAAAGCCTTATCTTGATATAACGACTGGTCAAAAAACGTAGATGCTTTTTGTAATTCCTGTTGTAGCTGTTTGTCATCTGGTTTCTTGGCTAATGCTTGCTGTAATTGTGTTACTTGTTGTCTACCAGTATTGACTCTCATTCTACTTATTTTAGCTGCTACTTGTGGTTGCATTGTCCATTGACCAAGCTTCTGCATATTTCTATCACTTATAGTACCATCTCCACCTTGGGACATATCTATCAACCCAAGTTTCCGACCTGCATCTAACACAAAAGCACCAGCAGTTCCAGGTTGACCGCCACCTTCAAATTGCATTTTAATCATTTCTATAGATTTGGGCATATCAAGCTTTTTTTCTTTATCAATTTTCTCATTGATAGCACGTTGTTTAATACCCATATCTTGTTTTGTTTTTTCCATATTCAAGTCAGACACTGCCCGATTAGTTTTATTAGTAGCTAGAGCACTTTCATTGGCTTGCCATTGTTGAATCGTTCCAACTGGATTCGATCTACCTATTGCTTTTAAATCTTCCATATTATTTCTCCTTTATGACATACCAGAATAATCTGAAAATCCACCATCGTTGACTGCACCTTGACCGCCAGCAGCAGCATCAGTATCGCTTGCAGAACCATAACCAAATCCATCTCCACCAACACCAGCATTAAATCCCATAAAATCTTGATCCATACCACTATCTGCTGATGAACCAACACCAGCATTAAATCCCATAAAATCTTGATCCATACCACTATCTGCTGATGAACCAACACCAGCATTAAATCCCATAAAATCTTGATCCATTTGATATTTTGATCTTGCATTATAACTAAATAATCCGTTGAATAATTGACCTATAATACTAGACGCATAATTGATAGCAAGACCTTCTATGCCCATTTTAGCCGCTTCACCCCACTTACCTAAAGCGACTCCTGTTCTACTAACATTATAGGCTGTATTCTCAACATCCTTACCCTTTAAGCCTCCAGACCAATCCATATCACCAAATAAGCTGACATCTGAGGCTAAAACACCAGGTGCGTGAGATGGTGCGCCTTCACTATTGTCTAATGAAGATACTGCTTGATTCGATTCACCAGATGCGTTTGGTTGTGGCCCAAATGTACTTTCTGTTGCTCCTTGCGCACCTTCGTCTCCACCTCCAGCACCATCCATAAACAAGTCTGGTACTGCCATTTTAGCGAGTTGTAATCTTCCCTGTGCTTGAGCGGTTTCGTTAGCAGCCTTTTCTGCTCTAAGCAACAACCCCTCTCGTACTCCTGCTTGTCTTTTAGCCTCTGCATCTCGTGCTCCAGCTTGTTTATCTCGCACTCCAGCTTGTCTTTTAGACTCTGCATCTCTACCAGCCTGTAAGCCAGTCCTCCTTGCAGTATCATCTATCCTTGCTCTTTCATTTAAATTACCAGCCTCTGTAGAATACCAAGCTTTATATGCTGATTCTATCTCATTAGGTGATAATCTACCACTTGCTCTTTTTTGTTTCAAGAACCTTTGTGAGTCTGCTAATGTAGCCATTATCTATAATCCTTTAAATGTTTTCGGTGTTCTTTATATAAGCATGAGAAAAATAGAGGTTCAAACCCTATTGTTTCATCAGTTGTTGTTATTGAGAATTTCCAAGAATGGAATATGTGTGAGCCTTCTTTTTGATGGTATGTAGCACTTATGATTCTATAACCTGTTTTGCTACAAGATTTATCTGTTAATTCATTACCTGTTGTCTCAGAGTCACCATAATGAGTTATTAATACTTCTTGAGCAGTATTTGTCTTAGCAGCATATGTAAGGTTATGATATAAAGCATCTGTCTCTAACGTAACATGATTTTCGCTTAAAGCTATATCTCCGAATTGGAATGTCTGTGCTATTCCTGTACCATCAAAATTATTACCATTCTCTAATCTCAACATATAACTATCTATAAATCCATACGAATATGTAGCACCTTCTGTTGTTTGTACTTCCATACCATATTGTAACGGTGATGGTCTATCTATGTAATACCATTTCATGTACTCATAATTAAGTACAAGTTCTTTATCTGTGTGTGTAGATTCTGTAAAGCACCAATGATACTCTTGGTTTTCAACATCATCAAACGCAAACGATTCGTCTATGTTTGTTATCTTACTTTTTCTTTTCTCAAAGATATCAATATCTCCTGATATCTTAGTAGGAGGTCTACCATCTGTAATATAAATACCATTTGCACCTTGAAATATTATAGCAGATGATCTGTTTATTCCTTTTGTTTCATCGTTCGGTAACTCAACTACTCTTATTGTTTCTGGTGCAACACAACCAACAGAAGAAGATATTTTATACTGTTGCCAATTTTCAGCATCATTACCTATTAACGCCCATGTTTCGTTTTGTTTAAAGACCACAAGTATAGAATAAACACTTGCTCCATACTGTGAGTAAATCCAAGCACCACCTGTCAATTCTTTTTCATCACCCCATATTAATTCTATGGAGTCATCTCCATTAAATGTAGTAGTGGTAAACTCAGCAGAACATATTGATTTATTTTTCTCATTCGCTTGGTCAGAGAATAACCATAGTCTATTCATTGCATGAAGTGGGAATTTATAGTTACTAATTGTTTTCTGAGCAGCTACACCTGTTATTTGGTCTACTCTACCAGCACTTAGATTTTTATCGAAAACTATTTGGTAATAATAAAGTATCGGGGTCGTTTCTAAAGCACCTGTAAATTCTGTTTGAAATTCAGTACCATCATCTAATTGATTCCATGTTATTAAGCCAGCTTGTGCAAAAGATACCCCGCCTGTGCTTGTTCCATCTGAGATAGTCCCAACAGAAACCCATTCAGTACCATTCCAATAATTAATACTTGCTACTGTATTAGCTGTTGCATTTACAAAACTACCCACAAGGTTTATTCTTAATCCAAGTTGCCTGTCTGCAAATCCTAATATTAGAGATTCAGTAGTAAGTAATGATGTCACATCAAGATATGTTGATGCAGCACTCGCTAAATAGTCACTTTCGAAAATAGCTGTTGTATAATCCTCATAAGTCGTTTTATCTTTAAGACAAGAAAGGCAATAAGAAGGAGTCCCATCCCATATGTCTTTAATCGGTTGAAAAGGAACAGTTCCTGTTATTCGATATACGGATACATTATCATCACATTCGTTTACTTTTATTCGATACCAATATAAAACAAGACCCTTTACTTCTTTAAGTTCTGCCACCCCTGCTGTTGAATCAAAAGATAACGCTCCTGTTACTGCAAGACTTACTCCTGTGTCTATTGTGTTATCTACATATGAAGTAACAGGAGCCCATCCAGAACCATCCCAATAATCTACAGAAGAAGTTGATGCTGTTGTGTTAGCTGTAGAAACATAATATTTGATTTTAGAAACAGGAAGAATAAAACCAGCGTACATATATGTTGTAAATCCATCACCATAAGCAGCACTTGGAGCTTCAAAGTCACCAGTATGTGTTGCAATGCTTGATACTCTATATTCGTCTATATCTCCATCAAAGAAGAAAGTACCATCAGAACCTATTAGAACATCACCTGTTTCTGTACCAATATCTGTCGAGTCAACTAATAACCCCTGTAATGTACCATCTACAAAGATATACCAAGTGTTCCCATTCCTATCTACTTCAATGTGGTGTCTTGTTCCTACTGTAATTACTCCTGTTGCTGAGTAAAAACCTGATGTTGTATTTAAAGTTTCTGACCCTGTTGCAAAATTAGATACTTGTACAGACCCATCAGTTTGAATGAATATACCGAAATAATTATTTGCATCTGTTTGTTTATAATAAATAGGATGAGGGTTTGTTAGATTGTCTACTTTAAATTGTCCGTCTACTGTCCATGTTGCACCAGCTCCACTAAAGTCAAAGTCTGCATCTGTTGGAACTACAAAGTTTGCATTTGTTCCATTAAGAATAGCACCGTAACTACCGAATTTAGCAGCACTTACATTATATGTGATATTTGGATTAGTAAGAGTATGAACTGATGGACTTGAATCTGTATCATTATTTTCACAATGGAGTAACAATACACTGTCTGATGTGCTACGAGCCACCCTTGTTAGAGTTGCAATGTGTCCGTTTGTTGTAGTGATAGTATCAGAAACTTGAATTGTCTGATCTTTACTAAAAGAATCATCAGGAGCATAGTTTATAAATCCACCAATATCTGACTCATCACCACCATAGATTAGTGTTTCTGCGCCGTTAGCATAGGCTAAATAGCCGTTTGGTGCTTCACTGAACCTACCAGTACCAGAAAGAGGGGTATAGAGCGAGGTAGCCGTAAATCGCCTGTAATTTGGAATTGCTGTGGTATTGTCGTATATATGTGACGTTGCTAATGTTGAATCGTATGCTTCTACAATTACATGACTTTCATCAGCTTTATTAAAAAAGATACCACTTCTTACTTTAGGGTCTGGAATAACAGTAGTATTTATTTTAGAATGACCACCAATACCCTCTATTGAAGTTTGAGTAGGTCGCATATTAGTAAGCTGTTGGAAATTAACACCAATTACAGAAGGATCTTCGCTTGTTACAAGTTTCCCTGTTAATGGTATTTCTTTTGTACTTAGCTCTTTATTTGCCATTATCTTTTACCCTTAAAGCTTATCCCTACTTTCCTATTAAGAGACTGATTAGTGCTATATCCTGCCTTTCTAACTGCATTGTCCCAATACTTATACATAGCATCTCCAAAATTAGGTTCCATGTCTCTATATTTATAAAGCCAAAAAGCATATTTAACCAAAGCTATTCCATACTGGTCTTGGAATCTATATGCCTGATAATCTCCATATACAGGATTCGGTCTTTCTATGAAATTAACAGTTACTGTTTCAGCACTATCTGGAGGTGGATTTAAAACAAGCTTCATTCTTCCCTGTGGTTGTATTACATAAGCATCACTACTTTCCCAAAAGTTATTAGTGCCACCGAATAAAGAAGTTGCTATAATAGTAGTAGAAGTCTTAGAAGTAATTATACCAGTTGAACCATCAGTTGTATTATGAATAGTGCTTCCAGGAGAAACTGTTGTGAAATCTCCTGCTGTGTCGTTTAATAGACTAATCCCACCAGTAGAAGCAGTTGTGCTTGTTGCTGTACCAGTTATCTGACTTGGTAAATCTGCGTCTACTATTGTAAACGTATTGGGAATAGAAACGGAATCTGTCTGATTAGAATAGACCATATCCCCATAATCTTCCCACGAAATAAAAGTATTATCACCCCATTTCACAACATAGTTATTATTACCATCTGTAACATAAAGCTTTAAATAAGCAGGGTCTAAATTATAATCTGTCTGATCTGCTACTGTTGTTATATCTTGACTTGATTTTAAACAATGAGTCCTATCGGTAAAGTCAATAGCCGCTTCATATAAGAAATCATAAGTCGATCTTTCATCAAGCCACCCTGAGTCAGAATCTTCATTTAAAAGCTGTTGCAATCTTCGTCTAAGTTCTTTACCGTCCATTTATTATCCTCTTGGAGTTTCCATCTTACTCAACGCAAACTCTGTTAGTGCATCCATAGAACGCTGTGATTCACTCCTACCTTCTTTTCTTATTCTCTCAACATTCTCGTTTTCTCCAAGCAATCTACCCATCATCTTATACATACGGTTTGCACCATCTCCAGTGACCTTACCCTTAACGTGCTTTACACTGCATGATTCAGCCAACTCAGGACTAACTTCTATATGATGTTCTTTTAATCTTTTAAGCTCTTCTCTTGGATCAACAAATCCTTTCTCATTGTCTCTTATTGTAGGCATACTATCAGCTATCTTGTTCTTTAGCTCATTATACTGCTTACCTACCTGTGTTTTATTTGAACCTGTTAGTTTCGGTATAGACTTCTTAATCTCAGAAATTCTTTTCTTCTTATTTACTATCTCCTGTTTTAACATAGGTACTGCTTCTATATTAACCTGACCACTCACTATTTGTCTCTCAGACCTTGACACTTGTTCTTGTAAATCTTCCATATGGATATTAAAGAACCAAGATGGTAAATCTGATGTATTCTGACCCTTGGCGTTTTTATCTACTTCTCCAAAAAATTCTATAGCCATTTTATTTCTCCTGTATGGGGCAATCTTATATTACCCGATTTGTTCTAAGGGGAGGTCTTTCTCCTCCCATTAGTTTTATTTAAACTCCAAAGAACTCAATAAGAAATCTTCCAGCAGTATAAGTCCCATCGTCATCTTCACCTGTTGTTAAATATAAATACGCGGTATTAGCTGGCAGTGCTGACATAATTGTTATATCTCCAGCCGTCCACGCACCGCCTTTTGTCAATAGTGCCGTTTCTGTTAAATCTGTAACGTCTGTACTCACAGCACCAGTCCCAACAGTTGCTGAATATAAATCAACATCATCAGCAGCACCAGCAGGTACTTCAAGGCAAGTCATTCTACCACCAAGAAGAGTACCAGAAAGTAATGTTAGATTCTGCCCAATATTAGATGCTCCACTTGCGCCGATTATCATTGTATCACCAGAAGCTACCAATGTGCCTGTCATATCAAGTATAATTGATGTTGTGATAATACTGCCATGTTTGACTACCGCAGATTCATATATCGTCCCTGTACCAAGAAACCCAACAGCAGGATTCATTGCTTCCTGCGCTGATAAATCAGAAGCTTGGTCAATTTCTGTTGCTGTTGCTACTATTGTAACTCCAGTTTGAGCAAGATTTCCAGAACTATCTACCACATCTACTTCTGATCCAGTAGCCCCTACCGCTAATCCCTGTCCACCACAAAATGCTGTGTTGTCAGAGTGTGAATATTCTGTCATAATAACCTCCTTGTAAGCTACCCGATTAAGAGTAGCTTTTTAATAGACCGTTGACTAAACAACGTGTCCTGAGATAAATCTCCAATTCAAGAAGCCATTACCCCATCTACTATAAAGGCTATGTTTTAATGAATAGGTATCAAAATCCACAGTGTTATTATAATCTGCGTCTGTATGATTAATCCATACAAGATATTTTTTCATTAAAGTCCGATTTACCATAAACCAGTTAGTAGTTGAGAAATCGTCAAGTCTCATGTAACGCTCTACATTATAGCGGCCATACTGAGGATTAACATTATGCTCTGCTGTGTCTAATCCCTTGATAGTCCCAACGATTGTCTCTGCTGTATCACCCAAAGTATCTGGACAAATTATAGCATAAGAGTCATCCATTTCCATTCTTTCAGAAATAGTATCTCTAAACTGTCTCATCTGTAACCAAGTAGAAGCTACTGCTGTTTTTGACAAAGCCGATGTTCCAGAATTATCAAATCCACTTGATGTTGAAGTACCAGATTTATTAGTATGAGAACTATTACAAAGGGAAAGACCTTCTTCACTCTGCTGGAAATCCCATGATGTAGAAAAAGCATTATTAAATGGTCTTGCACAGTATTTTTCTTTAGTTCTTCCCATAGCTCTAATCATTGCTTTAGCTTGGTTCTCTAATACACCATACTGATTATCATCAATAAACTTACGCTGTGTCTGAGTAGCAAGAGTGAACTCTTTAGGTTCAATCTTATTGTAATACCCAGGAGCTTGACCGACATAGCTTAACTTGCCATTAAATGGCTCTGCATCTGGAAGTCCACTTACATCAAAAAACTCTTCCTGTGCCATGTCTGAATCAATTTCACGATAAAACTTCATACCTTGTTTTGGTAGGTCGTTATTTTCTGCTTCTGTAACTTCTGCTAAATTAGTTTTTAGAAGGCGTCTAAAAGTTGAACTTGTCAATGGCGATTTTAAATTACTCATATTTTACCTCCTATGCTACTGCGGTTGAACAAAAATTATCACCATCAAAACGGAACTCTACAAACTCATTCCCTGGTTCTGATAACTCTAATCTTGTTACAATCACGTGAAAGTTATGTGATGACAAAGCTGCGTTTGCATCTACAAACAAAGCCTCTGAATCAATCTGCATTTTACATAATCCATAAGGTCTAAGACCATTTAGAACTATTGCAGTGTCCCCAATCTCCATATCTCCATACATAGCTTTTAACCAAGTATGCGCTGTGGTAGAAGCAGATGTCAATGTTCTATAAACACCCTTGTTCTTACCTGTTCTTGGATGAATGGTTGAAAAATTAGCTACTGTTGCTACTGTTGCTGCTCCAGTTGTACATCCGATTCCATCAGTTCCAGAACCAACTGTAACTGTAACAGGTGTTACAATCGTACCCTCTGTGGTATCAAAAATCGGCCCTCTAATAACACAGCTTGGGTCAATTAATTCTATTTCTACATAAGCCTGTGGGTCACCATTAATAAACGGCCCTTCAAGTCCACGATAAGAAGTAGTTGATTCATAAACTGCCCCTGCTGCTACCTGAGTAATTAAATTCTCAGGAGTAGTTTCACTTGTGGAGTTATTACCACATACGATCCCAAAAGGAACGTCTTTATTAGTTGCGTTTGATGCCCCTGCTGCTACTGGCATTGGTCTAACACCCTCTAATGGAGTCGCTGTATCGACTGCAACAATCGCACCAGTGTAAAGAGCTTCACCTGGTTCTACTGGAACCCATATTTTTTGGGGGCTTCCCTGTACTATTGAAAATCCCATATTTTATCCTTTATAATTAGTTGTTCCGCACATCGGGCAACCTTTTGTAATAACAGACGCATAAATATGTTCTATTACTACATCGACTCCCTGTGCATCTTGCTTCATCATAACTGTTTCTTTTCCTATTTCCGTTGAAACAATCATGCCATCTAATCCATCCCCACCCAATGCTGGTAGTGTACTTACTTCTTGACTATCTCCAGCAGTTCCTTGAGAATGGTCGTCTCTGTCCTCATCACAAATAAACCCACAATGCCAGCATTTCCAAAGTTTTAAAGGATTTTCTTCATCCTGATGTCCTCTTCTCTTATATGGGAAAGAGCGAGCATCATGTTTTAACTTTCTCTTGCTTGGTTTGGTGAATCTCATCTATGCCTCTTTGCTTAAACTTTGATGTAATTTAAGAGCCGCTTCTGGCCCTTTCTGTTTTCTTATACGTTCTATATATGCCTTACTTGCTGAGTCTAGCTTAACAAGTGCTGGTTTTCTTGATTTCACTGTTTGTTTTGTAGCTACACCTGATGCTTTATTGTTCTGCAAGGGAGTCTTTTTATTAAGATATTCCTCTCTCGCTTTAACAAATGCCCTTGAGCCGTCTATGACACCATTTCCAGTATCTTTAATATTAAAGTCTTGAATTAGTATTTTACCAATTTCAACTTCTTCTTCTTTTGGTATGTCTAAACTTTTAACTAAATCCCAATATGTCTGCTTAAACGCATTATCGTACTTGATATCTTTTTCATTCTTTTGGGTTTGTATTTTTTCAAGGTCACTACGTTTAATATATTCATCATCATACTCTTCGTTTTGAGATGACATATTACCTTTTAGTTCTTCCATACCATCAAGAATATTTAATAATATCTTATCTTGTGCATCTTTATGTGTGAATAGCGTTGATATTTTTCTACCTAACTTAGACCTTTCATTGTGATCTGTTGGTAATTCTTCTTCGTCAACTTCTGCTTCTTCTATTTCTTCTTCATCTACCTCTTGAATATCATCGGTAGCGGCTTCTTCTTCTTCAACAATAGATTCGTTATCATCTTCTTTGATAGCGTCATCTGATGCTGCTTTTAAAGCGGCTTCGTCCATAGTCATTTTATAATTCCCCTAAGTTTTTTTTAAGTTCTGCTTTTCCATGATATAATTCTTTAATCCTTGCAGACCAATTATCTAAGATAGTTCTATAAGCTTTAAGTTCTGCCCTATCTTTATCCTCATCTACTCCGTCTAAAATCTTTTCTGTTATTAAAACCATCTTTGCTACCAATATTGCCATAATTTCCTTACCTATTGGTGTCTCCCATGCTGCTTGGAATTGTTCATTTTTACCAAGTGATTCAATAACAATAGATAGATTCCTTTCTCCTCCCATCTTTTTTTGTAAATTTAAAATCTGCTTGTCACTAAGTGGCTGCATTCATCCTCGCTCCCGACTCTGTTGCCGATTGCTGTAGTCCATATTGATTACTCGCTGAGTCTCCCTCGACTTTTCCTTGCTGTCCACCGCTTTGAACAGGGGTATTTTCATCAAGCTGTGCTACATTCTCATATTCATCACCCATTAACTTGAAAATCTCTCTATATAAAAAGTTTATGGTTTTCACCGCATCTGGATGTTGTATGTTAATTGTTGTCTGTAGTAATGTATTTAAGTCTCTTATCTTAGTTGCTTTCGAAGATTCTGTTTCTATTGATTGTGATAATGGAGTATAGTAATAATCTAACGTTGGATTAAAGTCATATAGCTTATCTCCCATTAACTCAAACCCTGTTTTATCCGTAGCAAATCTATACGTCATCTGCTGGATCATCCAATATAACTCTAACAAAGCAGTATACTCAAATGTCATTGACTTATAATTTACTCTTGTATTAGAACTTGATGTAGCAGCACTAACAGCAGTAGCTGTAGTTGACGCAATAGAAGGAACACCACCTGTTGTGGTTTCGTTCATTGAATCTGCTTGTCTACCCTTATTCTCAAGATATTGCATTTGATTTAAAGCACCACTGATATCAGAAGATATATTTAATTCTTGGACATCGTTTACATCTTCAAGCATCATTGTATGTCCAGGTTCTATATAAATAGAAGAATTATCTTCAATAGACTGCCTTGCACCTTTAAGAGATGGGAATGTTGATAGAATCACTCTATCTTGTGAGGCGTTAAACGTATCATCTAATGCTGTTTGTAATTCTCTTTGGTTCTGCCCATCGCCCATGCCTTTATCATCGTTAGGATGTATATAACAAAGTCCAATCATGCAAGGTTTAAATGGCAT
>Ga0208904_1001338_pt1 | contig 17107 bp, 22 predicted proteins | sample AntAceMetag02UKB_FD_184774 | JGI IMG/M metagenome (GOLD analysis project Ga0208904, IMG submission 184774) | Saline lake microbial communities from Ace Lake, Antarctica - Antarctic Ace Lake Metagenome 02UKB (SPAdes) (version 2) | ecosystem: Environmental > Aquatic > Non-marine Saline and...
GGTAAAAAAGCGATTAAGCTTTTGCTACATTGATAGCAGCTGAACCTTTTGGAGTATTTTCAACTTCAAAAGTAACAGCGTCACCTTCTTGTAATTGATCAAACTCAACGTCTACAAGATTGTTAGCGTGGAAGAATAAATCTTCTGCACCTTCTTGAGCGATAAAACCGAAGTTTTTGTCTGTCAATTTTTTAATTGTTCCTTGCATAATAATGTAAAGATAAAATTAAATAAATACTAATTATAGAAATCCGACTTTATCCCTACGCTATTAATATTTCTTACCCTAGTTAGGGTAGATAGTAGTAAAACTATCAACATAAGTATAGCACAGTTTTATACTTATGTCAAGTGTGGATAAACAAAAACTTGACAGAAACAAGGTTTTATGCTATAATGCGGTATTAATTAAGCTTAGATAATATTCTAAGCGACTCGAATCTTTTTGCAATATTATGTGGCAAACGAGAATACCGGGTCACATAACATAAAAATATGCAAAAAGAACAAAATAATGGTCGTTTTAGCGACCTTGGGATAGGAGAAGAGTTTTTAGCTGTCTTAAAGAAAAAAGGCTTTAAAACACCCACTCCAATCCAACAACAAGTGATTAAACCTGCTTTAAAAGGTAAAGATGTAATTGGTATTGCTCAAACTGGTACTGGAAAGACTTTAGCTTTTGGTATTCCGATGATTCAACGCCTTGCAATTTACAATGGCCAAGGTTTGGTTGTTGTTCCTACTCGTGAACTTGCCCTGCAAGTTGAAGAAGAATTAAGAAAAGTTGGATCTTCATTTGGTCTTCGTAGTGCTGTTATAATTGGTGGAGCTTCTAAATTTCCACAAATTAAAGCTTTAAAGCGTAATCCTCATATTATTATCGCTACTCCTGGACGTTTAGTTGATTTAATGAATCAAGGAGTATGCAGACTTAATCGTATCCAAATTGTAACTCTTGATGAAGCTGATAGAATGCTTGATATTGGATTTTTACCAGAAATTAAAAGAATATTACAAACAATTCCAAAAGATAGACAAATGATGTTATTCTCTGCAACAATGCCAAAGGCTATTTCTACACTTGCAAGTGCATTTATGAAATTACCTCTTAGAATCGAAGTTGCACCTCAAGGAACTCCTGTAAAAAATATTAAACAAGAAATATTTGTTATTAGAAAAAATGATAAGATGCGTTTGCTTGATTCTTTATTAGAAGAATATAAAGATGAAAAAGTATTGATTTTTTCAAGAACTAAGCATGGAGCAAAGAAAATAGCACGTGACATTCGTAACATGAATCACACTGCTACCGAAATCCATTCTAACCGTTCTCAAACTCAAAGAAAATCAGCATTAGACGGATTTAAAAGAGGAAAGTTTAAGATAATGGTTGCTACTGATATTGCTGCTCGTGGTATTGATGTAAAAGACATCTCTTTAGTAGTTAATTTTGATTTACCAGATAACTCTGAAGATTATGTTCATAGAATTGGTAGAACAGGACGTGCAGGAAAAAGTGGAAAAGCAGTATCTTTTGTTACTCCATCTCAAAAAGCTGATGTTAAAAAGATTGAAAGATTAATCCACAAATCATTACCTGTTTTGGATTTACCATCACTTCCCCCTGAAAGAGAAAAAGTATATAATAAAGAAAGTTTTGAATCAAAACAACAAAGATATGGTAAGCAAGGTGGACAAAGTAATAATTACTCTAGAAATCAAAGTAGAACAAGTAGAAGTAGACAAAAACAAGCTTCTGGAGGGGCTCGTCGTAAAAGTACCGGCTATAACAAAAGAAGAAGTTCAAGATAAATAAAAAATAAACAAAAAACCCAGTCAACTGACTCGGGTTTTTTGATATCGTTTTATAATAATTGATAATTTTTTGCTGGTTCTTTCATTCCTTCAAAAAGAATCTTTTTAATATTATCCACTCCAAATTGTCTTCCGTCTAAAAATCCAGACATTGATGCTTCAGCAAGCCAACCAGAATTAATCCAATCAAAAAGCCATTCGTGAGTATATTTTGGATCATCTTGTATGAGTCCTCCACCAACACCTCGAAGCCATGCTCTATTATATGTTTCTTGAGCACCGATAGTTGGAGCCATAATAATAGGTAAACCCAGAGCAGTATAAAAAGAAAGTTCACTTGGTTTTGTCCATAAAATATCTGTCGTTTTAAGTGCAATATTAAATTTTTTAAAATATTCTTCTTTTTGTACATCAAAAATAATAGAAAGATTTTTATTTAATATTTTTTTCAGTCCTAGATTTTTTATCTCATCTTTAAAAAAACTATACACATCATTTCGAGATCCCGCAACAAGATTTAAGTTTATTTCTTTTTTAAGTAGTTTGTTTTTTAAGCTTAAAAGTATTTGTTTGGCAAGTTTTCTTTGAGCACCAGCACCACCAACAGCAAATGTTAATGTGAGAGGATGGTCGTGTTTTTCTTTTTCTTTAAACTGTGAACCTAAGAATTGTTTAATAGTACTACTGTATTTAGTTCTATAGTGATGTTTTGGATCTAGATTTATTATACGTTCTGCTAAGTCTTTTTTTAGAGTTTCTACTTTTTTAACTCCTAGGTTTTCAACCGGTAATGGAAATCCTGTTAAAAAAATATTCTCTTCTGGCACTCCATACAATTTTAATCGGGCAACAACTCGTCTGCACGGTGCAAGATATTTAATCTTTGATTTCTTTGGGTCTTTTGCTACCCAGTTACGACTTATATCTGCATCACAAACAACACAGTAAATATCATTTTTAAAACCATGCTCTTCGGCCATAAAAGCAGGGATAAAAAAAGTACTAATCAAAGGCATGTCTTTAGTGTTTAAATATTCAACCAGGTCTTTCCCCCACCCTTTTCTTATCATTTTATAAGTTTGGTTGATTTGAAAAATTGACTTAGATAAATCTCTTTTTGGATAAAAGTCTGGAATTGACTGAAATTTTCTATCATAAAAATCAAAAATCTTCTGACCTATTAGAGGCAAAGATGTTAAACGAGATACATATTCGTAAAATTTGCGAGAATTTTCCCAAATACCTCTATCTTTTTTCGGAATTCCCTCATAGTTATTTGCTATTACAACTTTATCTGTTGGAGATAGGTGACGAAGAGGATATGCAGCCCTTTGATGTCCATAACCCATATCTACAGTTACGATCCATGCTTTATCTTTTGTGGTAGTCATAAGTAATTTATTTAATGTAATGAATATTTTTTTAATTCTTTTTTAATATTTTTATAATCTGGAATTGTTTTTTCAACCAGTTTCCAAAAATTTTTAGAATGATTAAATTCTTTTAGATGGCAGAGTTCGTGAACTATTATATATTCTTTTAATTTTTGAGGTAAGAGTTTAATACGATAATTTAAATTTAAATTATTCTTTATAGAACAACTCCCCCATCTTGTCTTTTGATTTTTTATTGAAATTCTATTGTATGTAAAATTATAAATTTTATTATACCTTTCTAAAATTTTAATCGCATCTATTTTTATCTCTTCTTTATTTTTTCTATAAAATACCTTGCTAGATTTTGATAGTGGTTTTAAATCTAATTTTGAAAACTTGTCTAGGTGTTTAAAAATCCATTTTTGTTTTTGTAAAATAAATTTTTCTAAAGTTCTAGTGCTTACAAACCAAGGTTTTACAGCAATGACTCCAACTTCACAATCTATTGAAATACTAATATTTCTTGCGCGTTTACTGCAACGAAGATTGTATTCAATGGTATTATCACTTGTTTTAACTAATTTCTTTTCCATATTTTAATCAAATTCATCTATTATCTCGTCCCCTATTATTTCTTCTAGAACATCTTCAATGGTTACTATTCCTAAAACTTTTGCTTTATTGGCCACAATAAAAATATGCTTACGAGTACGCTTAAAATCATTTAACAAATTATCTAATTTTCTATCTGACCTAACATGAATAATTTTTGTGCGTATAATATCTTTTATACTTTTTTTATCTAGTTCTACTCCAACCAGATCTTTAACATACAACATTCCAATAATTTCGTTAATACTATTTTTGTAAACTGGAATTCTAGAATGACCGTAGGAACGAATTTGTCTAATCATTGCTATATTTAATCTAGAATCAGCTTCTAGAGCAATTACTTTTCCAATAGGGGTCATTATATCACTAACAATTTTATCAGAATAAGTTAAAACACCTTTCATAATTTGTTCCTCATCAAAATCTATATCACTTCTAGTTGAATCCTCATGATGTTCTATTATTTTAACAAGTTCTTTTTTTGAATAAATTGTAGACATTTCTTTTCCTAAAATCTTATCTAGCATCCATGACAAAGGCCAACAAATTGGAAAAAATATTACTATAAAAAACCAAACTAACCAGGTTAATTTTGAACCTAGAGTTAGCGCGTAGCGAGAAAAAATAGCCTGTGGTGTAATTTCACCAAAAACTACTATCAAAGAAACAGAGATGATACCAGCAGTAAAACCAGTTGCAAAAGAGTTTAGAAATATTGAAATAGTGGTATTTACCGCAACATTACCTATTAAAAGAGTGCATAACAACAAATTACCCCTTTTACGGAGTTTGTAGACTTTTATCGCCTCTTTATGACCAAGCTCTACTTTACGCTTTAAATCGTCTCTGTGGAGACTAAAAAAACCTAAAGTAAGTCCAGAAAACAAGGCAGAAAGTAATATTAATAAAAATGTTATTAAATATATCATAGATTAATTATATCATATAACTAAAAATTAGGTAATCAACTACCTAATTTTTAATATCTTAGTTTCTATAGATAAAATTTTATATCAAAAGTCGTGTTCTAATTTTTTTAACGACATCTTCTAATTTCCAATCAGATTTAACAAGATATTCAAAAGCTCCATTTTTTAAAGATTCATCAACTTTATCATCTTCACTAAGATTTGTAAGCATTATAACTGGGATTTCTTTTCCCCAATCAGTATTACGCATTTGTTTAAGCATTGTAATTCCATCCATTTTAAAAGCAACTAAACCTTTCTTTTCAGACATTACCTCTGGAATAATTTTAAATATTTCTGCCTCTATTTTTTGATTATTCAATTGAGCATAGCTAACACCAAAATTTTCAGCCAAAGCTTGGCCTAAAATTTCTTTACTTAAAATCCCTTCATTAAACAGATACTCTAAAAAATCAGTATTGTGAGACTTGGCATAAGCTTCTGCTTTTTTAATATCTTCCTCTTTAACATAACTATTATCTATGAGGATTTTTTTAATTTGTTCCGCCTTCATAGAGGTTAAATTTTTAAAGCTTTTTTAACATGCTCTACCACTTCTGTGACGGATGTATCAGATTTTACAAAATAATCTACCGCTCCTAATTTTTTTGTTTTTTCAATATCGGTTTCTTGACTCAAATTTGTAGCTACAATTACTGGCATTTTATTTCCTTTTTCTTTTAATTTCTCAAGAACTGCAAAACCATCAACCTCAGGCATCATTAAATCCAAAAGCATTAGGTCGTATGGACCGTTTTTCTCAATTTCGTCTAAAGCTTGCTGTCCGTTATAAACGGCTTTTGCTTCAAAACCAGAATGGTTTAATTTTAATTCCAAGGCATTTGCCATTGGTTTTTCATCATCTGCAATTAGTATTTTTTTCATATACATGGCCTTTAGGCCTGTCATTCCCGCGCAGGCGGGAATCCAGGAATATTTAAAACTTATTTTATTATTTATTTTTTCCAATCTACAATTTTAACTCCGCCTCTAACTCTAGTAACTTTTAATTTTTGTTTTTCCCTCCAACCCAAATCAGCCAACATTTCTATTGGAATTGATACTACTCTACTATTTCCACTTCGAGTTAGTTTTCGTATATTTCTATCTGATAACTTTTTTCTACCAACCATAATATTAAATTGTCATTACCTAAGTCATGACCTATGTCATGACAATTATATTATACCATAAACAAAACAAAAAATCGTCTGTTAAACGATTTTTTGTGGATAAGTTTTGCTATTTAATTATTTCTTAACACTTAATCTCAAAATATGCTTGAGGATGACCACACGATGGACATTCTTCTGGAGCATCAATTCCAACATGGATATAACCACATTTTCTACACTGCCATACAATTTCTGCATCAGCTTTAAAAACAGTATTATTTTCTAAGTCTTTTAATACTTTTTTATAACGATCTTCGTGATTTTCTTCAGCTTTTGCAATTGATCTTAATCTCTTAGAAATATCTGGTAGATTTTCTTCATCAGCTGTATCGGCAAATCCTGGATACATATCTGTATGTTCATAATTTTCACCAGCAATCGCTGCTTTTAAATTCTCAATTGTATCTCCTAAAACCGTTGGAGCTCCTGCTTCTACTATAATTTCATCATATTCTGCGTTACCATCTTTTAAAGTATTAATCATTCTCATTAACCATTTAGCGTGTTCTGCTTCTTGATCAGCAGTTAAACCAAATAGAGCAGAGATTTGTTCATATCCTTCCTTTTTTGCAACTTTAGCATAAGTTGTGTAACGATTTCTAGCTTGACTTTCACCAATAAAGGCTTTAGTTAAGTTCTTGATTGTTTTTTCCATATTTTTCTTTTTTAAATATAAATAATAATTGATATAAATAATAATAAATTGATTATAGCAGAAACAAGGCAATAAAAGCAATACTCTTTAAGTACAAAAACTTGAATACCAGTAAGAAAACTTGAATATAAAATTCCAAAGCTAATTACTCCAAATAAAATAATAACTTCAATAAAACCATAAAAAACTAAACCTAACAAAGTTAAAACACCAAGATAGTACAACAATCCCCAAATTTCATTTTTTACACCAAGAAACCTATTCCATTTACTTGCTAACACCGCATGACAATTTCCATTTAATGGACAAACCAAGGGTTGCCCTCCCCTATTTTTCCAAATCAAATAAACAGAATCAGTTATTCCTAATATTACCAAGGTTATAAAAATGATAAAAAAATACATAGGTTATTTTAACTTACATTGTCATCTCGAGCACGCCCCGAGATCTTTCTTACTACGAATGTACCTTTAAAAGATTCCTCAACAAGCTCGGAATGACAGATAGATTGTTACTATCTCTTATTTACTAAATCTTCTTAATGCTTCTACTTGTTCTTCTTCTAGGTGAATTGTCGGTCTTTTGTCTTGAATTTTCTTTATAGCTTCTTCTACACTCAAACCTTGTGAAATATAATAAGCAGAAACAAGTGTTGGTGCTCGTCCATGACCATTTTTACAATGTACATACACTTTTTTACCTTGTTTAACCAAAGATTCAATCAAACTCACTCCATTTTGAAGTTGTTCTTGAGTCGGTGCATTATGATCATTAGTTGGCAACCATAAAAATACCTTTACTCCTTGAGGGTGGTCTAACTTTTCTTCTTGCAAAGAAATATCAGCTTCAATTCCTTTTTCAATTAAACTTTTATCAAAATGAATTTGACAACATTGATCTGTACCAATAAAAATATTCTCATCAATTTGATTATATTCAAACTTTGGATGAGCTTCATCGTGTTTTACAAATGGAAATTTAATCTTCATATTATATTTCCAACTTCCACAAACCATGAACATTGCAATAGGCTCTAATTTCAAAATGTTCTCCCCGAGTATGGAATTCTATTTCAGGCTTATCCCCTGCTTTAAAATATTTTTTAGCGATTCTTCCTTCATCTTTCATATTTATTTCTATCCATTCAATATAATGCTTCTCTTCCATAGGGTGTTCTACTTCTCCAATTCTAATAACTAAATTGCCATCTTCGTTTTTAACTACATATGGAAGATGTTTTTCATTTCCTTCCTCTTTAACTTTTTCTTCTTGTAAATTCATCGGCTGACCACAGCAAACTAATTCTCCAACACCAGTATGTAGAACTTCTGTAATATTTCCACAAATTTCACATTTATAAACTTGATTTTGTTTTGTCATATATTTTTTATTAATTAATATCTACCTAATTAATTAGGTAGGTACATTATACCATACTGTTTAGGTATAAGCTAATTGTATTGAAAAAAAGCCGTTTTTAAGATAAAATGAAAGAAATAGATAGTTTAAGGCGTAATATATTAAGGGATCCCTCCACTTCGGTCGGGATGACAAACAGCGGATAACTATGATTAAAAGTGAAAAAACTGATCAAGAATTAGTAAAACTGGCTTTGCAAGACAAAGAACAGTTTTTGCCGTTGATGAATAAATATGAAAAGCCTCTTTTTTACTACATAAAAAGAATATCTGGATTTAACAAAGAAGATGCCGAGGATGTTTTACAAGATACTTTTATAAAAATTTATAAAAACTTGAACGCCTATGATGAAAATCTAAAATTTTCTTCTTGGGCATATCGTATTGCTCACAATCAAACAATTTCAGAATTTAGAAAAAGAAAAACTCGTCAACATTATTTTTATGAAGAAAAAGACCTAATTAATTTGGCTGATAATTTAGACAGTATTAGTAGCGAAAATATTTTACATATTAAAGTAGATATAGAAAATACTTTAGCAAAAATTCCTGATAAGTATCGCGAAGTATTGGTGCTTAAATTTATAGAACAAAAAGATTACAAAGAAATATCAGATATTTTAAAAAAACCAATCGGTACTGTCGGAACTTTAATTAACAGAGCTAAGAAAAAATTTCAAGCAGAATTTAAATAAAATAATATGGATTTAAGTAAAAAAATATTAGAAAAAATAACACACGACAAAATAACACCAAAACCACGTTATACTTTTTTGGTAAAAAATTATCTTGTTTGGGCGGGAGCTGGACTTGCAATTTTCCTTGGAATGCAAGCAGTTGCAATCATAATTTACTTAGTTAAATCACAAGATTGGGATATTTATCAATCAGTTAGCAATCGAGGTGAATTTTTAATACTTTCTATCCCCTATTTTTGGATTATAAGTTTAGCTCTATTTATTTTTCTTGCATATTACAATGTAAAACATACAAGGTCTGGTTATAAATACAGGTTTTCAACTATTTTGATTGGCTATTTTATTTTAACTGCAATTCTAGGTGGAACTTCTTATGCCTTTGGGCTTGGCGAAAGTTTGGAAGGTGTTTTCACAGAAAAACTACCAGTTTATGAAAGAATGATGCAATACAGACATAAAATATGGCAAGACCCAGAGCAAGGCCTTTTGATTGGTAAAATGTTTGATGTCAGTGGTGAAACACTCATAATAAGAGACTTGGAAAGAAAAGAATGGTTAGTAGACATTAGTAGTACTACTGTACCCGATTTTGTTAAAACAAAACCCGGAATACTTCTTAAAATGATTGGTGAAAAAATAAGTGAAAATGAGTTTAAAGCATCTAAATTACACCCTATCATACCCAAACATTTAATGAAGAAACCTCCTTTTGATAAGAGTCCCTGTAAAATGAAAGAAATTGGAGCTTGTGCGCGTAATATTAGATAGATAACACGTGTTAAAAAATAATTTAATATAATCTATACAATATGAAAAAAACAATACTAATGGGAGGATTAATGGCAGTTGGAATTGGTCTTGCTGTAGGTGCAATTGCATCAGCAAATCCAGGCATGTTTCAAAAACACAACAAAGAAAACTACAAAAAAGGTTTTGAAATGACAGAGGAGAAAAAAGAAGCAATGAAAGCACACTACGAACAAATGGATGCAATTTTAGCCAGTGGTGATTATGAAGCTTTTAAAGAACTTGTTGGCGATAAACCGATGATGGCCGACAAAATCACAGAAGAAAACTTTGCTAAATTTATAGAAATGCACAACCTAAAGAAAGCTGGAGACATCGAAGGTTCAAAAGCAATTGCGGAAGAACTTAAGCTAAACCATTTTGGTAAAAAAGGGATGAAACGCGGAATGCATAAAGGAATGAGATTTGAAGATAAAAATGGTGATGGTGTTTGCGACCACTTAGATAGAGAAGAAAAATAAAAAAATAGGCATGTAAAAAAGGACTCAATTGAGTCCTTTTTTTAATTGTAGCCAAATTGGGGACAGTTGAAATTTTATAAATTCTCTTTGTTTTATTTTTTTCCAATATTGCCTTAGATAAGGGCTTTCTATCAATGTTTCACAAACATTTATAATACTTTTCAGTTATCGACAAACTGTCGAGAGCTCGCATTTTGAACCGGTGACATTTTGTCACCACCTCGTTTCCTTCCTCTCTCAACCTCTATATTATTTTATTAAATCAAAAACTTATCTGCCATTTGTCCAACAAGATAACCAATTACCGAAGCCAAACCTGCTAGAGCAAAAAGTTCCAATCCTGCTTTCCACCAAACCCTTTTTGAATATCTAGTTGTCCAAACTCCAAGTAAGAAAAGTCCAATCATAGTAATGGTAATTGAAATTGGCATAGCGGTAGTAAAAGGAAATATAAAATATGGCAAAAGTGGAATAAGACCACCAACGATGTAGGAAAAAAACATCGATACTCCACTTTTTATAGATCCTTTACCATCATCTTTTGTACATACACCAAGTTCATGACAAGACATTTCTTTGAGCATTAATTCTTCATTTTGTGAAGCAACCTCTACCATGATGCTTGCAGTATCAATTGGCCAACCATCTTTTACATAAATTTCTTGCAACTCTTTCTTTTCTTCTTCTGGAAATTCTCTTAGCTCGTGTTCCTCTTCTTTTATTCTTCTTTTGTGAGTGTCTTTTTCTGTTTTATTAGAAATATATGAACCAACACCCATAGAAATTGATTCAACTGCTATAATAACCGATCCTGCTAAAAGCACTGTAAACTGGTCTCCAGAACCAACTGCTATACCTGTGATAGCTCCTAGAGTTGAAACCATACCATCTTCTGCACCAAAAACAACCTCACGTATTTGAGTTGCAAATCCACCTACTTTATGATGATCTTGGTAAATTGGATGTATCTTATTTTTCATAGTTTATAATCTATTTAATATATTACTATTATATCAAATAAATAGAGGTTTTGGAATAACAATGACATCTATAAAGCTTTGTGATATAATATTTTCACTTAAATAATATAAATAAAATAACTATGCAAGACCTACAAGAAGTTTTTAATCGCATCAAAGAGAGTCAAAAGAAACAAAAAGACATTAACAGTATTTATAAAGATGCACTGGAAGGGTCTCAAAGTTATCAAGAAACAAATGACAAATTAAAAGCACTCCGAGAGAAGAAGAAAAGTATAGAAGGAAGTATCCGAGCAGATTTTGGTAGTGAATTTACAAAATTAGAAGGAATTAAAATAGACTTAAAAACAGACAGGGAACTTATGAGTGATATCGCAATGAGCCAACTAATGAAAGGGCAAACTGTAGAAGTGAAAGATGAATACGAAAATGATTATGAACCAATTTTTAGTGTGAAGTTTAAGAAAACTTAAAACTCAACTGTCATCCTGAACTTGATTCAGGATCTTTCAAACAACATTCGTATTAAAAAAGATTCCGGATCAAGTCCGGAATGACAAACTACATATGCAAAACATTAATCTAAAATTCAAAGAAAAAAACATAAACCTTTTTCTTAGAGATGAAGTTGATGTTTCTGTTATGCGAGAAATCTTTAAGGTACGTGAATACAAGAAAATTGAGGAAATTATAAAAAATGCAAAATACCCAATACTTGATGTTGGTGCTCATGCAGGATTTTTTAGTTTATATGTCAGGGCTTTAAACCCAACTGTTAAGATTTTTGCAATAGAACCTGAAAAAGAAAACCTGAAAATGTTAAAGAAAAATCTAGAAGCTAATGGCATTGAGTATATTACCAACACACCCCTAACCCCTCTCAAGAGGGGGAAAGATTCCTCCACTTCGGTCGGAATGACAACTGTGATTGAAGGTGCAATAGCTAAAAATACTGAAAAAAGAATTTTGGAAGTGACACCCGATAATCAAAATCATTTTTTAAAAGAAACTTCTACAACGTCCCGCTCTAGTGAAAATGATAATTGGGTACAAGCCTATTCCCTATCTGATTTTTGTAAAGAAAATAACATTAAAAAACTTTCTTTAATAAAAATGGACATTGAAGGATCTGAATTTGAAATTCTTGAAAATTTAAAAAGTGAAGACTTTAATCTGTTTGAAAATATAGTTTTTGAATATCATGATAATAAAGATAGAAATCATAAAAAATTAGAACAAATTTTACGAGAAAATAAATTTGGTGTTCAAACCTTCCCTTCAAAATTCGATAAAACAATGGGATTTATTTTTGGGAATAAAAAATAATATGCCCCGTAGTGAAAATTTAAATAGCCCTACGGGCAAAAGAATTACTAATAACAAGATAAATACAATAAACAAAAAAAACAAACATCACTGTTTATATTAACTTTTAAATTTCTACTACGGGGTATGCAAGTACCAGTAACAGCACCAAGTCCATACGCAAATCCAGAACACGATCCAAACATCACCCAAAAAAAGTATGATGAAATTTTGGTAACTCTCAAAAAATTAAAGGGCAGACTTCCCCATCTTCAAAAAGAAACAAACAGACTAGCTCAAAACGGAGACTTTTCCGAAAATGTAGAGTATTCAATCGCTAAAGGAAAATTAAGAGGAACAAATAGACGTGTTTTAGAACTAGAAAGCCAACTACTTCTAGCCAAGATAATAAAACCTAAGAAAAATGCAAAGGTTATAAAAATTGGACATGTTGTAGATTTAAAAATAGACGGAGTAGAAAAAACATACACAATCCTTGGGTCTTCCGAAATAGACGCAACTAAAAATATAATATCCTATCAATCTCCTCTCGGATCCAGTTTAATTGGCAAAAATCTAGGAGAAAAGTTTAAAATAGAATTAGGGAGAAAAACAAAAGAAATTGAAATATTAAAAATCTACTGCTAAACAGTAGATTTTTAAATTTGTTATTATTTTATTTTAATTTCTTTTTTTCGTCTCCTTTTAAATAATTTTTATCACTTATAATACTCTCACCTGTCGCTTCTTCAAGTTCTTTTCTAGCATTTTTAGCAATTCCACCACCCTTTTTTGCTGATACAGCATTTTCATTATATCCTTTCGCTTCATCTTTTTTAGCAATTTTTGTAGTTGATAACTCTGCCAAAGCAGTAAAAATCAATTCTGCTTCTGTCATAGCATCACGCAAATTTTCTTTATCTATTTTTTTTAAATCTTTATGTCCTCTAGTTGTTAATCCAGTCCACTCTTGATGAATTATATCTGTTAATTTAGCATATTCTAAACCTTTTTTAACATCATTCTCATACCAATAATCAGTTAACTTATTCCTTATCTCTTGACCTCTCATTCTTTGTCCAATCCATCTTGCTGGAGCTCCCATTTTCTTCCAATTTTCCCGAGCACGATTAACTGCTAATTCTGGATTGACTGTTTCTTGCAATCTTTCATATCCTACTTTTGCAAGCCATAATTTAAATGGTTCAGCTTTTTTTGATGGGATTGATTGAATTAAGCGTAAAATAGTTTCTACATCAGCGACATCAGAAAGCCTCATCTTACCGTCTTGAGCCATAAGTTTCAACTGGTCACAAAATGTGACCACTTCACTTCCTTCATTTTTTAAACGATTTTTAAGTGTTGTCCAGTATGTTTTTGCTTTATTATATTCTTTTTGTTCAGTTAAAACTGCAATTATATCAATTACAGAAAAATACCATTTTTCTTCTTTTTCCACCCACTTTCTACGAACTGGAACATCTTCAAAAAGTATAATTGCTTTGCTGTTTTCTCCTTTTGTCATATTTTTTTAATTAATTCTTCTTTATATTTTATCATTTCCATCTTTATTTTACAAGAAAACAACTTACAACCACCTACTGAGACATCTACGTAGATGTCTCAGTAGGTGAGAGATTCTTAAAGGATTCTTCGATTCCTCAGATTGACAAACGATAAAATCAAAATAGACCATATTGTAGTATGGTCTATTTTATATTTTCTTTTCCTTATCTTGAAATAAGTCTATTTAACCAACCAAACAAACTAAAACCTTTTTTACTATCCAACACCTCTTCTTCTAATTCTGCAGTAATGTCTTCCATAGTACTAATTTGTTCATCTAGAAAAACTTGATCTGCTTCACTAAGTTCTCCACGCAAATTCTTTAACTCTTTAAGTTTTTCAACATGTAAACCTAAGTTATCTTCAACTTGTTTTAATTGACCATAATTAGGTCCAATTAAAAACTTAGTAAGTCCACTACGTTTTTGAACAACTTCTAAAGCTTCTTCAGCTTCTTCTTGTAGTTGATTTTGGTTTTGAGCTATTGTTCTAATTTGTTCGCCAATACCTTTAGCAGCACTTCTGTCAGCTACTTTCACCATTTCTTGAACTGCATTAGCAACTTCACTTCGTCTGCTTAAAGCTCTTTCTGATTGAGTTCCTTCACGTAATTTAGTTTTTATTTTTTCATCAACCTCACTATCACCATACAATTCAGGAGTTCCCTTTTGTACTTGCTGACCATTACCTTGTTGAGTTTTTACAGCTTCAGTAGTTTTCACTTGAGTTTTTGTTTGAACCTTGTTTTGCAAAGCTTGAGTTTCTTCTTTTAACTCAGGATCTTCTAAATCAACCAAAGGGATCCCTTCGGGACCTGTTCCTGGTTCGTGGATAGCTTGTTGTGTATTAACTTGCATTTTTTTAGCTTCTATTTCTTGTACTTTTTTCTTTATAAGCTCTTCATCACTAGTTTTGTCTCCATCTTCCAAACCTTGACCGGTTCCTTGCATTTCTTCTTTTAATTCTGGGTCTGTTAAGCCTGTTCCTGGTTCATGAATTCCTGCTTGTTGTGCATTAACAAGTACTGGCACAAGGAAAAAGCTTAGAATAAATAGAGTGAGTATATTTCTCGCCCTGTTAGAATTTTGAATCATATAATTTTAAATTAAGGTTAGTTAAATCTAACTTATTAAATATGTATTAATTATAGCATATAATTTGAAGTGGGGTAATGAAATATTAATAACAAAAATAGAGTATTCTATAGAGTACTCTATTTTAAAAAAATTAAATTAATTTTAAGGAATCCTTCGACGAGCTTAGGATGACAAACAACGAATGAGAAAATTTATTTTTTAGGTTTTCTTCCAGCTCTTACCCTGTCAGTTTCTTTTAAAATTTGTTTACGAAGTCTTACACTTTTTGGAGTAATTTCTAGATATTCATCTTCTGCCATAATTTCTAAACCTCTCTCAAGTGTCACGTCTATTGGTGGAGTTAATGCAAGAGCATCATCAGCACCAGATGATCTCATATTTGTTAAATGTTTTCCTTTAATCGGATTCACAGTCATATCCATGCCTTTAGCAGTATTACCTATTACCTGACCTTCATATACTTCTACAGTTGGTCCAACATATAGAACACCACGTTCTTGCAAATTAGCTAGTGAATAACCTAATACTTTTCCAGTCATTCCAGAAATCATAGAAGCTACATCACGTTTTTTAATTTCTCCAGCATAAGGTTTAAAACCAATCACTTCACTGCATAAAATTCCTTCACCGCGAGTATCCACAACAAATTCACTTTTGTATCCAAGTAAACCTCTGGTTGGAATTTCATAAACTAAACGAGTTTGATTTTGAACTGGTTCCATTGAAAGCATTTTTCCTTTTCTTTTAGACAATTTTTCAATCACAATACCTGACATTTCTTGCGGAATATCAATTGTCACTTCCTCATAAGGTTCGTGTTTTTTACCATCAATTTCTTTTATAATAACTTGAGGTTGAGAAACTTGAATTTCAAAGTTTTCACGACGCATATTTTCTAACAAAATTGCAATATGAAGTTCCCCTCTTCCAAAAACTTTAAAACTATCAATTCCAGATACATCAATTTTTAATCCAACGTTTACTTCTAATTCTTTTTGTAATCTTTGTTTAATTTGCTGAGAAGTCACAAACTTTCCTTCTTTTCCAGCCATGGGAGAATTATTAACTAAGAAATTTAAGCAAATTGTAGGTTCGTCAATTTTAATAGCTGGTAAAAGCTCTTCTTCTGGATCTACACAAACAGTGTCCCCAATATAAATATCAGGTAAACCAGCGATCATTACAATATCTCCTGCTGACACTTCTTGTACTTCTTCTCTGTTCATTCCCTTGAAAGTAAAAAGCTTCATAACATTGCCACTGTAAACTTTTTCCTCATCATGTTTTTTAATTAATACCCTCTCACCTTTTTTAATTTTTCCTTTATAAACACGACCAATACCCATACGTCCTAGATAGCTGTCGTAAGCAAGATTAAAAGGTTGAAAAGAAAATGGAACTTCAGTATCAACTTTCGCTGCTGGAACTTTTTCTAAAATTGTATCTAGTAATGGACTTAAGTCTTTTGTATCATCTTCTAATTTATATTTTGCTATACCCTCTTTAGCAATTGTGTAAACAGTTGCAAAATCTAATTGTTCATCATTTGCACCCAAATCCATGAAAAGTTCTAACACTTTGTCATGTGCCCAATCTGGACGAGCTGCAGGTTTATCAATTTTATTTAATACTACAATTGGTTTTAAGCCTAATTCTAAAGATTTTTTTAATACAAATTTTGTTTGTGGCATTGGACCTTCTTGTGCATCTACAATTAACAAAACTGAATCAATTGAGCGTAAAACTCGTTCAACTTCTGAACCAAAATCAGCATGCCCTGGAGTATCTACGATATTAATTTTTGTGTCTTTATAAAACACTGAAGTATTTTTTGAATAAATAGTAATACCACGCTCTTTTTCAAGATCGTCTGAATCCATAGTATCTTTACTATCCTCACTAATCATTCCCGTTTGTTGCATCAAAGCATCTGTTAAACGAGTCTTACCATGATCTACATGAGCAATAATTGCTATATTTCTAATTTCCATAATTTTCCATAAAAAATAAATTCCTCTCGAAATGAGGATGGCACAAGTATAGCAAAATTTAGATGCTTTGTCAACCCTTTTAGACAACTTGATACATTCTAAACTAGATGCACCACTAATATGGTAAAATCATTGGTTAACCATAACCAGTGTATATATGTCAAATGAACTAACTTTTTACGA
>Ga0208904_1001340_pt1 | contig 17092 bp, 19 predicted proteins | sample AntAceMetag02UKB_FD_184774 | JGI IMG/M metagenome (GOLD analysis project Ga0208904, IMG submission 184774) | Saline lake microbial communities from Ace Lake, Antarctica - Antarctic Ace Lake Metagenome 02UKB (SPAdes) (version 2) | ecosystem: Environmental > Aquatic > Non-marine Saline and...
CTGATCGTATCAGCCGCCGCCATACTCTCATAGAAGACGGAGGATATGGTTCAGGGCCGGAGAGTTTGAGCTATGAGCAATCGGTTATAAATAAAGAGCAAGCTGCCAGGGCCGAGGAAATACAGGCTGGTAGCTGGGAGGATCTTTACAGAGTTGATAATGAGCGACAAGAGGACCGAAGACACGCACATACCGGACGAAACATGGGTGAAAATGGTGATAGCTGCACAGATTATTGCTGATCGGGTAGCGGAGATCATGAAAAGGGGTAGGAAATAGGTAGCAACTTGGGAAAATGGGTATTTTTTAAGTGCCTGAAAATATAACTGTAAAATGATAGGTAGCTCATAGGCGGGAGCCAAGGGGGATGGAGGGGGAGAATGTTAATCAAAATTAAGAAAAATGTGTGGATTGATCCAGCGTGCGTGGAGTCGGTGGAAGCCGTAACCGTATCAAAAGACGGTAACGATGAGCAGGGTATACGGGTAGCCATGAAAGGCGGGGATTTTTTTATGGTGCTTGGTGTTACGAGCGAAGAGTTAGCTGTCAGGGTTAACCGGCATTTGTCTGTTGGTCGTGATACAGGATGCGAGCAACCGGGGACTGCGAGAGCTACAGAGCAGATGACAGCAACAGCGATTAGTGGACGGGAAGTTTTAGCCGAAGCGGCATGGATAAATGCTCGTAGACAGGGCTTAGATAAGGTACGGGAATCTTTACAGTCTTTTATAGGTGGTATCCAGGACGAACTGGCTGAAATGGATGAGGACTGAGGGGTTAATTAACTTAAGTTACATCAAGCTTGTTTTTTAATTAATCAAGTAATTATGGCGCGTATATCAAAAATAGATCCGGTTGAATTAAAGAAGATGCTTGGTAAGGGCATTCCTCAGACAAAAATTGCAACACATTTTGGGGTTACGCCTCAAGCTGTGTCAATAGCAAAGCGCACAATTAAGAAAGCGTTGGCGGGAGTATCAACACAATCTGCCCCAGCGATACACAAGCGGGAGATCAATGCATTAGACCAACTCCAGAAGATCAACGGGGATGCAAACGAGATATTAGACTTGTTAATGAAGTGGAACAAGGGGGACGAAACAGCATTAAGGGTCTTAGAGTCGCAGGTTAAACGTGTTAAGACAGGCAACGGGGACGAAATCGAAGTATCGGAAATCAAGATGAAAGATCCCCGGGAACTGGCGCTGAAGGCCATGGCAGAGATTAGGTGCCAATTGAAATTGCAGTTGGAAATATTCCAAGCCCTGTATGATATCAAAGCAGCAGAGGAGTTTCAGGCCGAAGTTTTACAGACAATAGGAGAGGTTGACACTGGTGTTAGAGACCGCATCGTATACAGATTACGCCAAAGACGGGCTGTACGCGCAGTTATTCAGCCAAATTGACCAGACCGGCGGAGGGGAGAGTGAATATTCAGAGTACCAGGACAACCCTGTCGGATTCTGCGAAAATGAACTGGGCGAGAATCTAACAAGTGACGTTGAAAGGATGCTGGAATCAGTTAGGGATAACCCCGTTACGATTGCTATTTCTGCTAATGCCACAGGTAAGACCCATGGCGCAGCAAGGGCAGGCGTTTGGTTCTACAAGGCATTTACAGAGAGCAAAGTTTTTACCGCAGCAGCGCCCCCGCTTGAAAATCTTAAAAAATTACTATGGGGAGAAATTGGCTCCATAGCTATGAACCATCCCGACTTATTCAAGGACGACGAAATCAGATCAATGAACATAGAGCGGCACCCGGAGCAGTTTATTACAGGTGTCACTATCCCATCATCAGGGACAGACAAGGAGCGCGAGGCCAAGTTTTCTGGAAAACATCAAGAGCACATGCTGTTTATTTTTGATGAGGGTGACGCAATCCCGGACCCGCCATATCGTGGTGCCGAGTCGTGTATGTCTGGTGGCCACATGCGGATGCTGATTATGTTCAACCCCCGCATGGCCTCCGGTGCTGTGTATCGTATGATTCGTGACGGCGAGGCAAACGTGGTCCACTTGTCGGCATTTGAGCACCCTAATGTTTTAACTGGTGAGGACGTTATACCCGGCGCAGTGGATCGGAACACGACAGCACGGCGAGTGAATGAATGGTGTAGACACAGAATTGAAGGGGAAAAGCCGGATAGAGAGGTATTGTTTGATTTGCCTGAATGCCTTGTGGGCGCTCAAGCGATGCGGAAGAATGGCGGGCTTTATCCACCTTTACAGCCAGGAGAGTATGTCATTGCAAACCCGGCATTCGCGTATATGGTTTTAGGTCGGTATCCGGCGCAGGGCAGCAACCAACTTATATCGAGAGAATGGGTCAACAATGCGCGCAGCAGGTGGGATATGTACGTTGCCAAGTACGGTGAGACGCCACCTATCGGTGTTGATGGCATTATGGGCCTTGATTGTGCAGAGTTCGGGGACGATTATAATGTTGCTATCGCTCGTTACGGTGGATTTGTGACAAAACCGATCCCAGAGCGCGACACATGGAACGGGGTCGATATGATCGTAACGGGTTCACGGGCTGTTGACTGGTACAATTCGCACCCCCGGATATCAGCGGCAAGGGTTGACGCCACTGGTGTTGGTTCGGGTGTGGCGCCTCACATGGTCGCGTTGGGTTGTGTGGCTACAGCGGTTAAAGGCGCAAACAAACCCACATTTGCTATAGAAATAGGTGAGTTCCGTAAGATGCGAGACCAGTTGTGGTGGCAACTTCGGGAATGGTTGAGAACTGACCCGGGGGCAATGCTACCGCCAGATGAGGAATTGATTGAAGAATTGACGGCGGTTATATATGAGGTCAAGGAAGGTAAGATTGTGGTTACGAGTCAAGATGACTTGAAGGAAATACTAGGAAGATCCCCGAACAAAGCGGATGCTTTGAGACAGACATTCGCAAGCCAAGGTGGGTTTTTCGCGGGATGTCACGATATTTTATCAGAAATGGCGGCAGCATGATAAAACTAAGGGGGATAGGGTAGCTCCTGAAAAACCGGATAACCCTGCCGGTCTTCCCCTTTTATAAATACAGGGAATATGAAAGGGTTATATTATGAAAGAGATACATCTATCACAGGGAATGGTGGCACAGGTTGATGATGAGAATTATGAACAACTTAATCAGTGGAAATGGCATATTGATAAAGGGCACGGGACGTTTTATGCCCGGCATAATGTCCAACTCCCACAAAAGAGAATATCGCTTTCTATGCATAGGTTTATTTTAAATGCACCACGTAATATTCAAGTAGATCATATTGATCACAATGGGTTGAATAACCAAAGAAACAATTTAAGGCTTTGCAACGGTACTCAGAATTGTCAAAATAGGTCTGCCAGATTGCATAGTTCAAGATTTAAAGGTGTTGTATGGCGGGAAAACAATAAAAAATGGCAAAGTAGGATAAAAGTGAACGGAAATGAAAAACATTTAGGAATTTTCACTAAAGAATTGGATGCTGCGCGAGCTTATAACCACGCTGCAATTAATGCTTTTGGGCCATTTGCTGACATAAATCAAATATGAATACATCGGAGATAAAACATATAACCCATCCCTTTGCTATCGAGCTACGGCAAGCCCGCTATGATCACAGTGTTGTAACAGGGCAGCCTTTGGTAGAGAATCCCTGGTGGTACGAGCACACATCCGGGTTACTATTTTACGACATTTACGGCTGTATAGGCTGGCCAACAGAAGTCACGGACACAGCAGAGGTTGAAACACCGGGTTATGTTGCAATAATTGGAGTTGTCCGGCCTTCTGATACACTTGAGCACATCCCGGCAACGGACGCAACTTTCCGAGTTCTTGAGGAGTATCAGAGCGGGGACGTACAAGAATTGCTCAATGCTTGTGTGAGATTGCGGAATCAATACGGATATGGACTGAGGCGGGAACTGTTAGCAGAGTTTTACGGTGATCCTGTCAGATACCTGTCATCTGTATGTCTTTATAACGAGAGACACGACCTGGAGCTGATGATTACACCACCTGACGATTACGATACACCGATGATATTTGATAATTATGCCAGGTCGCTGAGGGCTGCAATACAAAGGAGACGGATTCACCCGGGAACATGCCGGCTATTTATTGACAGGCTAAAGGAGTTTCGGCGCAATGATCCGTTGATAATGGCTGTAGGAGGGTTAGTGCATACGCTGTTGGGCAGATGCGCATGGATGGATACAATCGGGGAGAATGCATGGAGGTTGGCAGATGAATGATATTTATATGGTAGCGGTAGGGGCTGGTATCGGTGGGGTTATTGGGTTATTGTTTGTGTTGGCCGGTGGTTGGTTGCATCACAGAGGTGTAATAGCTGGTAAGGGTGGTAACGATCAGTTTGTCGGCAATCCCAAAGGAGAGGTATTCCGGATCGAGACACCGGGAGAATTCAAGGCCGAGGAGCCGAAAGCCGACAAGAACCTGGATAGAATCAAGAGCAAACTGGAATCATTTAAAAATAGTGTAGGTGCCAAATGAAAATACAATGCGTGAGTTGTAAACGGATAATTGCAGAAACAACTGACAAATTCAAACCGGACGATAGGCCGAATGGGTCCATGCTACAACTGGTAGAGCCGTACAAGTCAAGAGGTTGGGCGTTGGACATGAATTGGACCAATAGCACCTGCTGCGCTGAGCTATTTTGCCCGGAATGTGAGTACCCATTGGCGCCAAGTGGTAGGTTCACATTGGTATCTGAGTTCGTTTGCCCCACATGCGGGAAGGTTTGCAAATCTAAAGCCGGGTTAGTAGGGCACCAACGGCACTGCGGGGTAAAAAATGAAATCTGATAAATGGACGCTCAACAATATACCTCCGGCAAAGCATGCAGATGTAGCAGAGTTCGCAGCGCAGTTGTTTGATATTGCTAAGACTGAGAAGGAAAGACTCGGTAAACCCGGTGACTTCCTGGCCAACTATGCATTGTATCGAGGTGTGAACGCTCACCGACAGCAATCATACCCGGCGCAGAAGTCTAAAGGTCCGTCGAGCCTTGTCAACTTGTTTTTTGCTAATATAGAAAGGACAGTTAGTAATATCACAGCGCGGGAGCCAGTAGGCGAGGTGGTTGACCTTTCCGGGGCCGGTGAGGATCTAACCCAGGTTATGACAATGCGCCTCCAAAAGTGGTGGAAGGACACAAATCAGCAGGTTAAAACTCGTGGATCGGCAAGAACCATGGAAATATACGGTATCACGCCAGAGAAGCCATATTATGACAAAGCGATAGATGATGTCGGTATCATGCTGACAGATCCTTTCCAGTTTTTTCCGGCGCCAGGGTATTACGAACAGATGGACATCGAAGCACCATTTGTTTGTTTCGCATATGTCGGTATCATTTCAAAAGTCGAGCATGATTTTAAAGTTAAGGAAGGCACGATAGCCCCAGATGTGGCATATGACCTAATGGGGACTGAAAGGGAAGAGTACAAGCCGCGAGGTGGTGTTAGTGGTGATACGGTAGGCCATTACAGCGACCGGATGATAAAGTCAGACAAGGGTGAAGGCCGTGACAGTCGTGTACAACAATGCTTGATTGTTGAAGTGTGGGTTAGAGATGAACGGAAAAGTAAGAAGAAAGAACCGGCTATTATGGCAGACCCGGAAACAGGGGAAATTGGTATGGTTGACGTTGAGGAAGAGGACAGCGTTTACCCTGATCATATCAGAAAAATCACTATCACCAAAGCCAAAGACGAAGGCAAACACGAAAGCGGGTGGATGGTTCTGGACGATTCAGCAAACCCGAACATCAACCCAGCGTTAGATCGTGAACTGGCAAAAAACACGCATCCATGGGGGAGATTTCCTGTATATTATGCAAACAGTTACAGGGACCTGGTGAGCATCTGGGGTTTTTCGGCTGCGGAACAAACCAGTGATTTAATCGGGAAAATCAACGGCATTATCCGGAAAATCACAGAATGGGTAGATGACGCCCTGTCACCACCCTTGATCTTGCCTAAAAACATTGGTATTACCAGGGAAATGATAGAGAGCGATAACGGCAAGGGTGGCCGGCTAATTATACAGCCAAGCAACTACATAGCTTCTGGGGCCATCCGTTACTTGGACACGCCTAACTTGCCAGCATCATTCTATCAAACCTTAGAATTGTTGGTAAGATTCTTCGACAGGACATATCAAATAGAGGACGCAGACCGGGGAACAGCACCAAGCGGGGTTATAGCGGCAAAGGCTATCGTGGCATTGCAGGAGCGTAACCAAGTCGTCATGCAGTCAAAAACGTCCAGTATTGACAACCTGGCAGAGAATAGAAGCCGGTGGGCCATTGGGTTGTGGCAGAATTTCAGCACGGACCCGGTATCTGTCAATAAGAACGGTGAGCAGGTGCCATTCATTGGGACAGATTACGCCGGTATGAAGTTTGGTTATGTCGTTGAGGCCGGATCGACTACACCGAGAACGAACCTTCAGGTGCAGGAAATGGCCGGTGAGTTGTTCCAGATGGGGCTTATTGACCAGGAAGCCACTTTAAAACTGTTGAACGTGCCAGGGTGGAAAGAGATCATTGAGCGCATGAGTGCTGACCAGTACCAACAGACCTTTGAAGCGCTGGTTGAGATAGGCGTTATCAGTGAGGAAGAGGCACAGGCATTGTATCAGGCGCTTGTGGCTGCTGCTGAGGAACAGGGAAAGGGGAATCAAACGGGTGGAGGGAAGCCCAATAAAAAGGAGGGGGCAAATGCCGGTGTATGAGTATGAGTGCAAAAAGTGCAAAGCAATACAGGAGTGCATTTACCACATCGACGAAAGACTGCCACAAGTTAAATGCAAAAAGTGCGGGGGGACCGCGGTAAGGGTCTTGTCCCTTGGTGGTATTCAATGCGATTCGACAGGCGGTATAAATTGGATGCCATCAGCGTTGAAAGTATTGCAACGGGACCATGAGAAGCCTATTGAGACAAGGGGCGAGTACAAGAGGTATCTCAAGGACAACAAACTGATTGCTACGGGGTGAGTATGGAGAAGGGGGAGGCCAAGGTGGTCCGGGCGATGGGGGAGACGCTTGAAAGGGTTAATGATTGGCTTGCCGGCAAGCCAACAGGCCAGTTAAATGTCAAGGTAGAGATACACGCCAATCAAGGTGGAGTTGGGGACGTATTTATTGAGGTGAGGGAGAGAGAAAGGGTTTAGTATAGAAAAGTATTGCAATTTACTAATTTTTATGGTAATATTCGCTTAACATATAAAATATAAACTCGATTACGGATAACCCGCTGGAATTTTTCAGCGACAGTTAGAAGCCCGAGTCTTTGGATAAACACTTTTACGAGTGCCATTGATTAGGGCTTTTTTAATTTTTAACCAAAGGGGAAACCGCTGTTGATGCCCGAATGGGATAACATCAAAAACACAGACGGCCCGGCGAAGGAGAGACACGATGGCAGAAGAAAAAGCAGAAGGCGCAGAAGTTCAACCTATCATTCCGGGAACCAGTTTCAAGACACCGGAAGAGGCCGCAAAGGGTTATAACGAGCTGAAACAGTTGGTAGACCGCCAGGGGAATGACCTTGGGTATACCAGGAAACAGCTCGACCAAACGCAAAAAATGCTTCAGGAATCAATGACCAAACCAACTGAAGCGAAAGCCCCGGGCCCTGATTATGATGGGGAACTGGCAAAAATCGACAAGGCCATTGAGAGCCTGGATGTTGACGACGACGATTATTCAAAGACTTTATCAGGTTTGAATAAGCAAGCCAGACGCCTCGAAGCGCAGAAGGTCGAAACCCGAACCGCCGAAAAGCTGGTGAAGCAGTTTGAGAAGACCCTTACTGAAAGGGATTCACAGCAGAGTAAGCAGCAATGGCTGGACAGCAATCCTGATTTTAATAGCGAGGAAATGCAGAGTGCAATCCAGCAAAGGATGACTGCCGACCGCACCGGGATGATTGACCCAATTCTAGCCTATCGTGAGATACAACAGGAACAAATGAGCGGACAGTTAAAAGCTGAACAGGAACGGAGTGCGGCCCTTGAGGAACGCCTTAAATTGAAGGAAGGTGCTCAGCAGACTGGCAAAGTTATTACCAAGGGGCAGAGCACGCAGGCAACAACAAACAAACCAAAACTAAAAGGTGCTGATCTCGATGCGGCGATGAGTGAGGCGTATAACAACGCAGCCGGGACATAACACTGTAAGGAGAAAATATAATGGCTGAAATAGGTGAATTAAACGCAACCACAGATGTCTATTGGGACTCTATTGAGCCCAAAGATATAGTCAATAAGGCATCCGCCTTGGCATGGAAGCTCATGTCGAACGCAATGGAAAAGGGTAACTGGGAAGTCAAGCCGAACGAAATCGTCCCCGGTGGCACCATGATTAAAGTCCCTTTGGAGTACGGGACTGCAAACAGTGGTGACTATGGTGCAACCACAGTTATCACCACGTCGAAGCAGGATATCGTGGACGCTGCCCGGTTTGCATGGGGTGGCCTGTACGGATCTAACGCAATGGATCTGGATGAGCTCACCCAGAACAGCGGTGGCCCTGCGGTTATCGATCTGACCAAAGTGAAAATCAATTCAATTGTTAAATCATCTCGTGTCAAATTGGCTACCATGTTGATCGGCACCGGGACTGCTGGACAGATTCTTGGTCTGGGCAATTTGTTTGATACGACCGGTTCTACTGAATATGGTGCCTTAGCAGAGGACAATGTTAGTCAGTGGGCGGCCAATGTAATCACCACGTCAGAGGCGATTTCCTTTGAGGTGATGCAGAAAATCTTTAGAGAGCCCGGCATGGGATCTCACAAGGACGCGCTGCCGAACTTTTGTTGCACATCGACTATCCTTAAAGACGGATACGAGAGAAGCCTTCATCCGCAGCAGAGGTATTCACATGAGCCTACCTTGCAAGCCGGCTGGGACAACGTGGCCCACAAGGGCGCTCCGATTGTTGCCGATGTGTACTATGACGACAATTCCATGACTACCTACCTGGACGCTTTGAACCTCAACTTCCTGATGTTGAAGGCACATCCGAAATACAACTTCACGAAACCCAACTGGGTATCGAAAGAGGTTATCGGCCAGCCGGACAGCGTTCATGCGAATAGTCGGTTTAGAGGACAGTTCATCTGTTCCAATCGTCGGCTTCAGGTACGGCATAGCGGTTTGACTCCGCCTGCTTAAAATCCAAATAATACAGATCCAAAAAAGGAGTTAAAAAATGAAAGAAATTTATATAACAATTCCAGTGACCACTGCTGCCGACCTGTTTTACCTCCCTGTACCTTGCCGTGGCGTTATCGCTGCCGGGTACGCGGTGTATAATCAGGAAACCGACAAAGACGAAGTTGTGACGCTCAACCGTGACGACACTGCGGTTATGACGTTTACGCCTGGCGCAGATGGAACCGCTGAGGGTGTTATGGTTGCCGGCGTACAGGATACCACAAACGGTCAGTTAGTTTTTGACCCTGAATCAGACGACGAAGAGTACCAGGTGATTGAAATCAGTATCCCGAATACGTTCGATACTGCCGGTCAGCTTGGTCTGTTCTTGCAGTACGATGATTCGGCCTATGTAACGCAGACCCCGACCGAAGCGTAACTAACGCTTTGGGCCTACCTGCCCTGCCGGGTTCTTCCTCCTCCCGGCAGGGCCTTTAACAATAAACGCGGGGTGGTATGCCAAACTTAACCGAGCTTATAACCGATATTCAAGCGGTTTTTAACGACAACAGCGCATACCCTGCTACGGTATTAACCCCGATGATAAATGATGCGGTTAACGCCATAGCAGGCGGGCTATCATTGCCAGAGAATCATATCAAATACCCCTCTATGACCTCCCCGTTTCTGCCCGACCTGTTCACTATCGGCACTGTCACGACTTCAGCTGATGCAGCTTATGTGTCCATGCCTGATGATTTTATGGCCAGGGATAAGAGTTTGAAGCTGGTGGTTGACTCATCCGGTAATAGGATTCCATGTCCTCATGGTGGTGATTACCATAGTTTCAGGTTGTTCATCAGGGGCCTACCTCAAAAAGACTTATCTGAAACTGGGAGTGTCCGGGTATGTGCGGTCAAAGGCAGCTCTCTATATTACCAAGGCAAGTCTGAGCAGACCGTGACCGTCCATTATTATGCAGCGCCTGCAAATATGAGTGCCGGGACTGATGAACCAGACGGGCTACCAAGCCATTTAGCAAAACGGTTGATCCGGCATTGGGTTTGTAGAGAAGAGTTTGGGCAAGGGATTGAAGACGGCGAGGACAACAAAGGACGGGCTGAGCAATACCATGCCCGGAAATTTAACGATGTTCTGACAGAGCTGATTGATTATATCGGGATCGATGGCGAACCGGTTTATTTCGCTTCCGGCAGTTCTGGGTTCACGGACCTGGGGGCGTGTGATTAATGGCTGAGATTGCTATATCCGGTTTTTCCGGCATGAACAGTTTAATCCCTGCTTTCTTTAGCGGTAAGAACACAGTCTCACCACGGATTGTATTGAACGCTGATGTTGACGGGGCCGGGAAGCTGAGCATGCGTGACGGGTACACGTTGTATCTTAGCATGGCGGGGTCTCATAGCTTGTGGGCTTGTGAAACCTGTATGCTTTGTGCTGCGGCTGGAAAATTATACAGCATAGGCACTGGGGTAGCGGTTGAACTTGACGATATCGACGGAACCGGGCCCTTGGATTATACGCTGTGCGAAAGCAAGGTGTACGTGTCAAACGCTTATTGGTCTGCCGTGGTTGATCCATCCGACAATTCAGTTAGCGACTGGGGTATTTCTTTACCACCTGGGCCCATGATTACAGTAGGCACCGGGAATCTTCCTGCTGGCCTATACCATGTTTGTTTCACCAATGTTAGCGACGGTGAGATATCCGGGAACGGGCCTATATCTTCCATTGAATTGGCATCTGAGGGCGGCATAACAGTCCTTAACCGTCCGGCTGATGCGCTGGTATGGGCAACGGATAAATACGGCCATGTGTTCTCACTGGTCGGCGAGGTAGCCACCATTGTAGACATCCCGTTGATTGAGCCCTTACCATCGTTCATGTGCGTACCCCCTCCGAATATGACAGGCGTAACTTATGCGTTTGGGCGTATGTGGGGATCTGTTGGCCCCGAATTATATTACTCAGAACCATACCGGCCGGGGTGGTTCAAACTCAACTCAAACAGGTTCAAGTTTGAATCTGATATTAAAATAATTGCCATGGTGCCCACAGGCCTGTTTATCGGGTTGAAAGATAGGACGGTATTTCTGGCAGGGACGGAACCGGAACAGATGAAACAAATTAACGCTGGGGCGGGTTCGGTTAATGGCACATTGGCATATTGCAACAATCTTCCAGAACTTGGGGACGTGTTGGGTACCCCCGAAAAAGGGTATGTGGATGTTCCGGTGTGGCGAACTACTGAGGGGATTGTGGCCGGCAACGCTTCGGGTAGGCTGTTTAATTTAACGAAACATAAATTAACTATGGGTGTTCCTGAACGTGGGGCGTCCCTGTATCGGCAAAAAGATGGTGAGTTCCAATTCTTAACGTCTGCATCACAAGGGATCGCTGGATCAGGCGAAGGAACGATAGACGCTGTATTAAAGGCTGCTTTGTTGGCTGGCAAATTACCGATGACGAATAAAATGAAAGATGTCCCTACGACTTCTGGAATCATGCAAGAAGATGTTTCGTGCGAAGTAAGACGGGGCGGTGTTTTGATTTAACAATTAAAGGAGAAAACAAGATGGGTAAAATAATTACAGATCCTAAAGAAATGCGGTACGCGCTCAAGCATATCGAGGAATCAAAGGCGCTCATGATGGGGAACGTGTGGTTGGAGCACTTTCGGAATGGTAAGGTGATTTATTCCGGTGATCAGGGGAAAAACACCTTCACGACTGAAGGCATGACAGCGGCGCTGGATATTTTGTTCCGGGCTCAAACTACATGGTCTGCTGTTTATTGTGGGATTTTCAAAAACAATGTGACCCCTGCCTTGGGTGATACGGCATCAGCTAAATTAGGTTCAGGACAGACATACGGAGAGTGCCAGGATGCTGACTATGACAGTCCTGCTACCAACCGTGCTACCTACACTGTGGCGGCTGCGGCGGCATCTGCTGTAACCAACACAGCGAGCAAGGCAGAGTTTGTTATGGATGCCAGCATTACGGTTTATGGTGCGTTTTTGGCAACTGCAGCTGCAAAGACAGCCACGACCGGTGTGCTGATATGCGCCAAGAAATTTACCACGGCAAGGGCTGTTATTGCTGACGACGAGCTTGCTGTGACTTACGCCATTACTATGTCAACGTCATAATTTTTGGTAAGGGACTATGCCAAAAAAGAACTTCAAAAGCTTCGGTGAAATGCAGGGGTACGAATACCTCAAAGGCGTTATTTCAAGCGTCGATGGGGATACGGACACCTGCACACTATCGATAAACGGTGCTGAGCACAAAACTGTCCCTATCTATTACCATTGTTCTGAAGACGCTGAGGAACTGAGCAACGGGGCGATTGAGGGCAGTGCTGCCGGGTTTGCTGAAGATGATGAAGTGATTGTTTTAAAACAACGTGAAGGTCTTGAAAACAAGATTTTCGTGGTTGGGCATATTGACGGTGCCCAGCCATGTCAGATTATTGATGTGTATGTGGTCGTTTATTTCAATGCAGGATCAAGTTGGCATTGGGACTATCCGACAAGGTTGTGGGTGTGGAACCTTCCCCGTAACTCATTGGCGCAGATAACTGATATAGATGGAAATGAAATAACACAACCTGCTACAAGTCTTGAAATTAGTGGTTTTATGGCACGGCAAGGTATTGGTTGGCAAGATATGTCAGGTAGTTTTAGTGCCCAAACGATTTCTTCGGAAATATGGCCATGGCTTGAAACTTCTCCAGTGGTTTCTCATCAATGTGCGATGGATGGTGGCGAGTTTTTGAATTATTCGAATTTGTCTACTGTTTATTCAGCGGTTTCAACCAAGCCGTCCTTTAAGCGCAATATCCATAATTTTTGCTATCCATCTTATAAAATTTCGTTTTATGACGATGAATACAGTTGTTTGGTTATGGATTATATACAAGAGAAAAAAAGTGCGTTTAATATCGAGACTGGAACATATTCGTATCAGCAATACTTTGGCTTGGATGGTGTAACATATTGTGAAATCCCGGTTGGTGATCCGCAAACCTTAACATATACAAAATCATATGACAGCGGTTATATAAATACGCATGAAATACAAACGCCTCTTGGCGCTACGCATCTTTTTTATACGGGAAATAAAGCAAGTTATTTATCAGACGGGTTCGCTACTGGGAGTTGTGGCAACGTAACACCTAACCGAGCAGAAGCAGTATATTCCGAGAGTGATAATTTGCAATGTTCCGAATATCATCCGGACTTAGGTTTCTGCAAAGATGCTTATATGACCAGTTATATTTCGACATGGTATCTAATCAGCAATTCAGGACCAGTGAGCGGGGGTAACCCAGTATGGGCAGATCGGGAATACACTTCGGAACGATTTTTTGATATTACGATTTCCGCAAAATATCGAGCCGGGGTAGATCCAAGCACAATGTCGAAAGCTGATATTATCGCAGTAGGGAGAAACACAAAACTTGAAGATTTTGTTGAAGAAAAACTTGGTGATTGGTGGGCAGAAAATGGAAAATCATTGAAATTGGAAGGATCAGGCGTAGGGGGGTATGTTACCGTTGATGGTGGTCGGAGTAAATTAACTATTCAATTGAGTTTATACGGTGCCACGGCACCATGATTTATAAAAAGGAAAAACAATGAAAACTATAATTCCAGTTATTACAAAGTTTGATGCAAACGTTTTGAAATCGGCCGGTGCTAATTTTCGGATTCCGATAGGCACTGAATGGAAATTCGAGATTGTCCGGGACGGTAAAGTAATCGACAAGTGGACACAGGGGAACGTCCTCACTGATGAAGGACTGGACGCCATGTTGGATATTATGTTCCATGCATCGACACAGATTACTACATGGTATTTCGCTATCTTTGAAGATGATTATACACCTTTAATTACAAACACTTATGCTGTCCCAGGATATACAGAAAGCACAGCTTATACCGAAGCTGCAAGAGTCGCGTTTGTTGAGGCGGCGGCGTCCAGTAAGTCTATTACGAATTCAGCGAGTAAGGCTACTTTTACCATGAATGCTTCAAAGACAATTTATGGTGCATCTTTAGTTGGCGGCGGGAGCGATGCGACTGACAATACGGATACAGCCGGTGGTGGTACGTTGTTTTGTTCCAGTCAGTTTTCGGTTGCGAAGTCGCTCGTTTCTACTGACGTGTTGCTTGTCCAGTGCACGATTACTTTAGCTGATTCTTAATAGGGATTCTTTTAATGGCTGAACTTTCTGGTTGGGGATATAGAATAAAAATCACTGTTGATAACACTAATATCGATAGTGATTTAACGCAATTCCCAGTCCCAATAATTTTGGGTACTTCCGTGGGCCAATCAAGCCAAGATATGTCTTGCGTTTTTGATAGCATCGGAGTCAATTACCTCAAGATAGCTGTAACTAAGGCAGACGGGACTACTCAAATATATGGTGAAGTAGAGCAATGGGATTCTGTAAACGAGAAGGCTTTAGTTTGGGTAGCTAAGTCCGACTTAGTTATTGCTTCCGCATCTGTGACTGAGCTTTACATATATTATGACCCTACTCACGCGAACAATACTACTTATATCGGTGTCCCCGGTGACGCTGTTGTCCAACATATTTGGGACTCTTATTTTAAAGCTGTGTATCATATGGCCCAAGACCCGTCAGGTGGGGCAGGTTGCATTTTTGATTCTACTTCAAGCGGGGCGGATGGCACCCCCGGGGGAGGGTTGACGGCTTCAGGCGATTTAATTGATGGCGATTATGGCAAAGCATTACAATTTGATGATGCCGACAATGATTATTTAGAAGTAACAAATGATTGTTTCAGTATCACTGGTGCAATAACGGTTGAAGGTATCGCCGCTTTAGATGCTGCTGGCGGGAGCGATTATGCTCGGATATTCCATAAGGGCACAATTTTTTCAAAAATAGTTGGGCTTTGGGTTGATTCCAGTGGTACGTGCATGTTTCGAATAAATGGCGGCAGTAATGCTACCGGTTCTATACCGAGTTTTAGTTTGGGCACGTATTACTACCTTGTCGGGCGGTATGACCCATCGGGGGATGGGGTTATACGAGTCCAGGCAGACTTAACAGAGATCGGCACCACCAACGAAACAGATGCGATAACTGCCGGCACTGATACATTTATTGGTAACGCTGATAGCAGTAGAGGTTGGGACGGCCCGATTCGTGAGGTTCGGGTATCTAATGTCAAAAGGTCTGATGCCTGGCTAAAAGCAATCTGTTATTCAAACGTTGACGATCTTTTAACCTTTGGGGAACCCGAGCAACTAAACCTTAGATCAATATTAGAGAGCTGTACAGGTGGCGACTTGCTCAGCGATAATATCGGGGTTATTGTTGAAGCCGGAGTTGGTAGCGCGACACTTTTCGATAACATAGGGGGGTTAAGTGAATCTATTGTAGGTAGCGGTATTTTATCGCCTTTGAAACCGATACCAGAGGCGCTATCCGAATCGGCAAGCGGAACCGCGTCTTTTGCTGCGTTCGAAATGTTCGCGATAGACTTTCAAGGATCAGGTAGTGGGACGGCCATTACTTCGGCGGCGAAAGAAACAATAGGGACCATATCGGAGTCAGGAGACGGAAGCGACTCTTTTTTACCACGGAACAGATACCCACATGATCTTTCAGAAATTACCACAATTTGGGATTATCCTTTATCCTCATGGTTGCGAACCATAGCCGAGTCAATTACATCAACAGACACGGTTGAACTTCAGTTACTTGCAAGAGTCTCAGAATATTTGCAGTTAAAAGAAACACTGATAACCAAATGGGACGGTGTGGAAGTTATATCAGATTCGGCGGTTATTCGAGACGCTGCCGGCTTGATTCAAGCGATTGACGAGATAATTTCCGAATCAATCACAGCTACCGATGTACCATCTGCGTTGACATGCCTGTTAGTCCATGAATATCTTGCATTAAAAGAAACGCTTGGCGATAACCTTTCAATTTCCAGGTCTATTGCCGAGTCGATAACCGCTACTGATTCAGTGGTGTCCTCATGGATAAGAACATTAACAGAGTCAATTACGTCCACGGATTCAGTCACCGCCCTGCTGTCTTTGTTGATATCTGAAAACATAACTGTGGCCGAAGCCTTGTCAGCGGTAGGCACATTTAGCAGCGGTCTTGCTGAAACAATAACCGCAACAGATTCAGTATCCAGGGCTTTCGATTTGTCGGCATCTGAAACAATCAGTGTCGTTGACGCGCCAACAGCGATAGCATCATTTTTTAAATCCATTGCTGAAACAATAACGTCTACCGACACCGTTGCCGGAACAAACACCATAGCTATAACAACGACTGAAACCATTACCCTTGTTGATGCGGTAGGCAGTGGCGCCACCATGTACCTGTCAGTCACAGACGGGGTGTTGCTTGGGGCTACGGTTGAGTTAGACGATGAAATCTATGAGTGCTTTGTATTGAACACGCCTTCCTTTTTTCCGTCTGTATATTCTGGGTTCGATTTTAATTCATATTGCGTGTATCAAGGCCGGGCGTTCGGGGCTAATGGCACAGGTATCTTTGAATTAGATGGGGCAACCGATAACGGCGAGAGCATCAGTTCAGGTGTTATGACGCATGAAACCGATTTTGGGGCAAGGAATAAAAAGCGATTCAGGAAGGCTTATATCGGTTTGGACGGTACCGGTGCCAAGATGGTTATGGAGACAGGGGATGGTGAACGCAAGGTGTACGACATAGATGACAGGGGTATGGTCGATGCATCTAAAGTTATACAGGGGCGAGAATGGGTTTTATCTGTAACGGATTTTGATGAACTGGAATCTTTGAAATTGATCCCGGTAATCTTGGCAAGGGGAAAATAATGACCACAGAGCAATTCATCAAAAACAA
>Ga0208904_1001344_pt1 | contig 17041 bp, 21 predicted proteins | sample AntAceMetag02UKB_FD_184774 | JGI IMG/M metagenome (GOLD analysis project Ga0208904, IMG submission 184774) | Saline lake microbial communities from Ace Lake, Antarctica - Antarctic Ace Lake Metagenome 02UKB (SPAdes) (version 2) | ecosystem: Environmental > Aquatic > Non-marine Saline and...
TGGGAAGCAGCAATAAAAACACCGGCATCAGTAGCGACAATTCTATTCTGGGCAGGTTTGAAATTAACAAACACACCAGTAATAGCAACAGACTCAAATCAGGTATACTTCAGATATTCAACTGATGATACGGATGCAGGATGGGTAGTTGAGAGTTCAATTGCAGGAACAGACACAGCGAAAGCAAGTGGAGTGACATGCGCGGCAAGCACAGTTTATCGATTTAGAATTGAAATAGATTCAGACCGAAAAGCGCATTGTTACATCAACGATAAACTCGTAGAAGTGACTACAGCTTTGACAAATGACGTGGATTTAATTCCATACATCGGAATGCAAAACCTGGGAGCAGGCGCTAGGATATTGACAGTTTACTACGAGAAAATTTCTCGAGTGTTATTCGAATAAAATGGCGAAAGACAAATTAATCGAAGCACCAAAGAAATCTGAAGTAGCAACAGTCAAGCCCGTAGAACCAAAACCAGTAGAGAAACCAATTGAGCAACCCAAAGTATTAAAATTCATGAACCCCGGAAAGGCGATCAAGATTAAATTAATCGAAGGGAACAAGTTCAGATGGATAACATTGAAGACTGGAGAAGAAGTGGAACTATCACGAAGAATCGCTAAAAGGAACAATCTCATTGAAGTTAAATAAACAAACTTTTTTTTATTTTTTTTATTTATTTTTCTTGTTTTAAGAAACAAGAGGTCGAGGGACCATAAGCCAACTAAATGGAGAAACAAAGAAATGATAAAACAGCAAACATTAATTGCAACCGTAGCAACCGGCGCAACTGGAGCAACAGCAACAAGTGAACTGATTGTTGGAGAAATCCTTAAGGTAGACATGGATGTGACTGGAAATTCTATGGATATAAATCTCGATTCACTAGGCGAACAAAAAGCCCAAGCGATCCTGAATATAACCGGAAACACAGATACAACATATTATCCAAGAACACCAACAGTGGACAATGCAGGCGCAGCGAATAGTTTATACGCAGCAACATTCCCAGTACAGGTTCCATTCGTAGTTTACGGAAAGTTGAAGTTGACATTGGCTAACGCAGCAGCAGCAGAGAAAGTAGCAATGACAATCACGTATAAAGAATAAAATGACACTATTCATCAATAAAGGTGGACCAGTTAAGATTCGAATCGGAAAAGCAAAGGATTGCCACTGGACCACAATCAAAAAAGGAGAAGTTGTAGACTTACCAGCTAGGGCTGGAATTTCTTATGGATTCTCTGTTAAAACGACTGAAGGACAAATTGGATCCAAGAAAGTCGAAACAAAACAAATCCAAAACACATTTCTAGAAGAATTAAAGAAAATCAAAGGGATCGGCCGAAAGACTGCCGAGGATATTGTTGGTTGGGGAACAAAAGAAAAGCTGATTGAAGTGATTGCAATGAGGGGCAGTTTGCCGTTTAGGGATGATATCGAAAACTTATTGGAGGAAGCATATGGCAGCTAAGACTCTGAACGATTACGGATGCGAATTTGGAAGGATGATCAAGAAGGATATGGATTTTTTAGTTAAGAAGATTGATTCAATAAATAACAGGTTCGATGAGACTGACACAAATATTACAAAATTATTCAACCATCAATCGAGTAGACTTCCAACGTGGGCAACCATCGCAATCGCAGTAATGACGGCAATCATCGGCGGGCTTATAGGGGTGGCTTTTAGATAATGGCAGAAGGTGACGGAGACTTCGCAACGGTTGCTGAGGTTAGGCGTATTTGTGGAATTGCAGCAACTGAGATAAGCGACGTGGATGTTGGACTTATGATAGTGGACGCAGAGGCTAAGATTCCAAGATTTTTTAATACATATTTCAAACCAACAGAGGTAATCGAGATTAATGATGGGGAAGGAACTAGCAGGCATCACCTCGAAAAGAACCCCGTGTTGGGCGTGAGAGCCTTAAAAATCGACGGGACCACAGTGGATCCAGACGACTTGGAGCTTCAGAAGGAATCGGGTTATATTTTTTTAGGCTCAGGCGCAGAAGTGCCAACATTTTCAAGCAAGCGTAATTCTGTCGTAGTCAAATATGTGTATGGCAGTGTCATACATTCTCAGACAGTCAGCACAACATCCTCGGCGGCAACCATCGCAGGTACGGGGGTCTCAGTCTCCGTTGCAAGTGAAACGGGATTCGCTGAGAATGATTGGGTTGAAATTTTAGGAATGGACGGATACCGAGAAGCGGCAAAGATAACTGCAACAGGAGTAGGAAGCATAACACTCGACCAATTAGTCCAAACACACGAGTCCGGGAGCAGCATTGTGAAATTAGAAGTAGAGCACATCTTCATCGAATTAATGAATACGGTTTGCGCAATTGCGTGCGTTGCAAGAATTATCGGACAATCCTACACAGACATCGTAGGCTACACATTAGCAGAGATGCATGTCCAGAAGGGGGAACCTTATACACAATGGAGGGAAACAGCCAACCAACTAATCAGGCAGAGAGACGATATAATGTCCCGGATTAGTATCAGGACAGCAATCTTATAATGACAGACTTCACACCACAGGGAGATATCAACCTCCGAGATACTTATAAAATATTAGGAATTGTAGCTCCAACAGAAGATACAGAAGCAGTAAATAAAAAATATGTAGATGATAATATTGGAGGATTTCCAGAAGGTATAAACGTCAGGTCTACAGGGGAAACAGGCGGAACCAAATATTTGAGAGAAGATGGAGACGGTACTTGTTCTTGGCAAAGTTCAACCGGAGGAGTTACTACAAGCGGAACCCCAATAGCAAATGACTTCGCAAGATTCACAGACGCAACAACAATTGAGGGAAGGTCTTATTCAGAGGTTAGAACAGACTTAAACATAGAAGATGGGGCAGACGTCACAGATGCAACAAATGTCGCCTCAGCAGGCGCTGCAATGGCAGGAGGAGCATTCCACGATGGGTTCTCTGATTTTGTAGCAGACGAGCATTTAAACTGGAATAATAGTGTTGGAACAATACACGCTGATAATTACACTAATACAACTTATGTGGCTGGAGATTTCGCGCATGATAGTCTAGCAAGTATTCCAGCGAACGACCATATTGACTGGACAGCAGACCAAGGAGCAACAAACATTCATTCAGGGAATTATACAGATACAACATACGCAGCGAATCAAGTTCTAGATTGGACAGTAGACCAAGGGGGAACTAACATCAATTCAGGTAATTATACGAATACCGGAGACACAACAGCCCATGCCTCTTTTTCACAATTAGACTACGCTAGTTCAGGACATACAGGATTCGCACCAGCCCTAACAGGAGACCAAAACTATGTGACTGATGATGATATAACACTATTGGGGAATACCTCAGGAGTAAACACAGGAGATAATTCAGCAAATTCTAATTATAGCGGATTGGTTACAAACCAAACTCATACTGGAGACGTAACAGGTAGCATAGCTTTGACAATCGCAAGTGGAGCAGTTGACATCGCAATGCTTTCTGCAACAGGAGTAGCGAGTTCTTCCAATTTTTTAAGAGGGGACAATCAATGGGCAACACCATCAGGTAGCGGAAATGTTTCAACCTCAGGAAGTCCAGTAGACAATGACTTCGCGAAATTTGTAAGCGGAACAGATATTGAAGGAAGAAGTTATTCAGAAGTTCGAACCGATTTGAATGTAGCAGATGGGTCCACAGCAAACAGTGCAGATGCAACATTACTAGCAAGAGCGAATCATACAGGAACTCAAACAGCCTCGACAATTTCGGACTTCGATACTGAAGTAGGAAATAATTCAGCAGTTGCTTTAAACACTGCAAAAGTTACTAATGTGGATACTAATTTATCAGAGGGTACTAGCACGACAACAACAGTAGATGTTAACTCATCTGATGGAACAAATGCAACGCTTGTAGCTGCAAGTACATCTAGAGCAGGATTAATGACTAAGGCTAAGTTTGATGAGATTGTAGCGAATACTTCAGCTAGACATGCACAATCTCATACTATTGCTTCACATAGTGATACTACGGGTACAGGAGCAGAGTTAGATGAATTAACAGATGGCAGTACGACAACACTTCATAATCATACAGCACCATCAATAGCACATTCTGCTACAACTGGAAGAACAGCTAATGACCATCATAATGAATCTCATACAGTAGCATCTCATTCAGATACGACAGCAACTGGTGCAGAGCTTAATACTTTAACAGGTGGAGGAGACACAACTTTACATGACCACGCTGGTATTAGTGAAAATACATCTGCTAGACACACACAGGGAACTGATACAACTTTAGGCTCTGGGGCAGTAGCAGCAGACCATGGAACTGCAACTACAGACCAAATAGTTAATGTGTGTTATGGAACTAGTGCAACACCACCAACAGCAAGTACAACAACGGAGGGTACGCTTTACGTACAATACACAGCATAATGGCAGAATTTTTAATATATAACAAAGACCATTGGAGTAAGTCAGTGAAACTTACAGAAGAACAAGTTGAAAAGTTTAAGGGTTGTTATAAAAATGGAGATGTTGTTGAAGTTAGAGAAGATGGATATTGGGATAAACGAGGTTTTAACAAAGAAGCATTCAGAGTAGTCAAAAAAGTTGGACTTGAAGTTGCAGATGCTATTCATTATATTGAACCACTAGAAAAAATAACAGTATCTGAAGTAGGAGAAGAGGATAAGGTTGAAACTCTAGAAAGAAGAAAATATCAGATAACAAATGTAGTAACAGCAGAGAGTAAAATTGCAAGTGTTGAGGACTTAACTATAATTACTAAAACTGAATTAAGTGTTTCTTCAATAGAAGCGGAGAGATAATGGCAGAGGTACTTTGGTATGTAGACCCAGATGCTACAGGAGCAGGAGATGGTACTAGCTGGACAGATGCTTATACTTCACTAAGTTCTTTTGAGGCAGCAGAACAAACAGATTTAGTTACTGCTACTGATAATTATGTTGTTAATTGTAGGTCTTCTAGTGGTACTGCTGACACAGCTATTGTTCTGATTAAGGGGTGGACTACTGACCCGACATATGATCTTAAAATAATCGGAGATCAAGATACTGGGATATGGAGCACATCAAAATATAGACTTTCGTGTGCTTCAGGATACAGATGCATCGACGTGGATGAAGCGACGGATATATCTTTTATCAAATTACAAGTAGAAGTAACAGGCGGGGACCATAGTGACAGCATAATTCTTTCAGACCAAAGTGGTAGTAATGTATATATTGATAAATGCATAATAAGAGACCCAGATGATGATGCCCATTGTATATCTATATTTAACGGATTTTGCGAGATAACAAATTGCGTACTAATAGGTAGTGGTGCTTTTAGGGGTGTTAATAACGGTACATCGGCTATTGTAAACATATATAACTGTACTATTTATAATACAGCTAGAGGTATATATATGCGTAATGCAAGTAGTACTTCTGAAAATTGTGCTGTTTTCAATAATACTGATGATTTTAATATACTAGCAGGGACGGTGAATTATTGTGCATCTGACGACGGAGACGGTACAAATGCAGTAACAATAACTCAGTCAGCCTCAGACTACGCAGCTTTAGTAACAGACGCAGCTAACGGAGATTTTTCAGTAACAGACGCTTCCTCCGAATTATACAACGCAGGAACAAACACAGGAGCACCAAGCGATGATATAATAGGAACAAGCCGACCACAAGCAACAACATCAGACATAGGAGCTTTTGAGTTTATTGTAAGTGCAGGTGGAGAAGTAATCCAAATCAATATAGGTGACTCATTCAAGGATTATGTAGGAATGCAGATTAATATTGGAGATGTTTGGAAAACAGTAGCTTCAGTAAAACAAAATATTGGAGATGCGTGGAAAATAGTATTCTAATTTGACAACTAGATATATAAAAACACAAAACTTATAATATTATGGCATACGAAATAAACACATTCAATGGAACAGGAGCAGACTGCTCTGGAGCTTCAGGAGATTCAGATAGAGTCCTAATTTTGCCTAACACAGCCACAACACAACAAGATGGATTCTTGGTTTATGCGAGTGGGTTGCCTTTAGGATTATCTACAGAATATACAGTAGTCCACAAATCAACACTAACAGAGATAACATTTTTGAATGGACTCTGGGACGACATGACTGTAGTAGTTAATTATTACGAGAAGGCAGATGAAGGAGTAAGCGGAGATTTTAATGCAGGTCCATTGGGAGATTTTGGAGTGACAGCCACACGAACACCAGTAACAATGACAACCAACTTCACAGGAAACAAAGTTTATACTGACGGAGCAGATGAGGACATTGAGATTGTTTTGAGCCCATACAATAAAAAGTATAATTTAGATAAATCAGGTTTAAACAGAGTGTACGATTCTATAGCATTTTTGAAGCCGGATGCAACTCTAAATAAATACGACAAGATAACGTATGACTCAAATGTTTATAGAGTCGATTCCGTGAGTGTTAGAGATTTCAACGGAACCAGGTTATTCCATGCGGCTATGCTTTTCTACGTAAAAGATGAATGAAATTCAAGAAGCTATTGAGAGAGCAATTCCAAAGATTGCTGAACGTCTTGAATCGGAGTTAAAACTTGTATGCCCAGTAGATAAAGGATTTTTGAGATGGTCAATTAATGTAGTAGCAGATGGAATGACATTGACAATTTCGATGCTTGATTACGGATATTATGTTGAGTTTGGATGCTTTTTTAAAGACACGATTTCTATTAAAACTAAGAAAGGAAGTAAAAAATTAAAGGATTTGAAGGTAGGAGAATTGATATGGACTGGGAAAGACTACAAAAAACTAATTCAAAAAGAAAAATTAGAGATAGGATACCCAATAAAAAAGATTATTATGAAAACAAAAAATAAGAAGTTAGAAGTTACCGAGGACCATCCAATATGGACATCTAAAGGATGGAAACGTGCTGGAGATTTAAAAACAACAGATAAAATTAAAATAATACCATGAAAACAATATCAAAAGAGCATAAGAATAAAATTAGTAAAGCAAACAAAGGTAGGAAAAGACCAGATTTAATTGAACGAAATAAAAAAAATACTAAGAAACAATTTGAAGAGTTTATAACTGAAGAAATTATTGACATTAAGACTATTTTAATGAATAAAGCAACAATTTATAATATAACATTAGAGGGTGAAGATACTTTTTATGCTAATGGGATATTAACACACAACACACCTCCAAGATTGAGTAAATCTAAGAAGAATAAAGGTAAAAAGATTAAGACAAAAGGACAAAGACCTAATCCATTTATTAGAGGAACATTAATGTTTAAGTTTCCAAAAATAGTCCAAGAAGAAATCCTTAAATCCTTCTAAAATTTTGAAAGTAGATTTAAATAAGATATTAGATTTAAAGTATTGCCAAGCGGCGTAACTTCCAAGAGGAAACCATGAATATCACACACATTAAGCAAGAGCAAACAAACTTTTTAAGAAACAGTGATGTATTTAGTATTACTCAACGAGGAGTCACCACACAGACAGACACAGGCACGTTTTCCGCAGCTTCTACTCATACTTTAGCAACGAACCCAACAATATGCAAAAATATTCGAAGTGTGACCAGAGGAGCTTTATTGACTTATGGTGAGGATTATACGGTTAATTTTTTGACAGGGGTTATTACTTTTACGGCAGCACAAACAGGAGCATATACGATTATTTATGATACTGGAAGCGGAGATAAGATATACCCAGACTTTCCGAGGGATGACCTAACAATCAACTCATACCCAAGAATCGCAGTAGATGTGATTAATGTTGCAACTGACGCGCTCGGGATAGGCGGTGATAGTTTTATATCAAATGTAGCAATGACAATCGTAGTCTTTGATGATAATTCTGACGACTTGGATTCATATATTCAAACGATAAAAGATTTATATGTAAGTAATGCCAAAAACTTTTATTATATGAAATTTGTTAAACCAACATTTATCGGTCCCACAATTAAATCCCCAGACAAGAAGGATGAAATAATGCAGAAGAACATCGATGTGCTGGGAATGTTTGCGGTGGACAATGCGTGATGAATATTAAAAATAAGAAGAGATTAATGACAGATGTAGCTAAGGGTAAATTCACTATGGATGAAGCAGAAGCTATTATTGAATCAAAAGAAGAGATCGAGGAAAAACCTAAGAAAACTCAAACGAGAGAACTAAATCCAAAGGGAGGTAAAAAATAAATGGCACAAAATTATATTGGAGGAGGAAATTCAACTGCTTTATTCGCATTTGAAGATATGGACGGATGGGGCGTAGCAGCTGCATCGCATACTGCAAGTGACGAGACTTATATGCCGTTTGGTCAGGGTGTTGAAGTAACGATAACCCGAACAAACAATGCAGAAAGAGTCTATGGAGTCGGAGCAAGAAACGCTGTTGCAACAATCAACAAACAATACGGTGGAGAGGCTAGTGTCACCGGAATGGTGTCAAACGCTTACTGGTTACTTGGGGTATTGGGCGCAAACGCAGATGGAGGAACTACCGGAGCATACACGCACACATATACAGAAGCGAATATTCTACCAAGTTTTACTTTAAGCACCAGCATGGAGCTAGGAACAATAGATTTCACATCTGTCCTTATTGGAAACGTTATCAATAACTGTACTTTAACAGCAGCAGTTAACGAGGCTTTGAAATTCACATTAGAAACGATGTATCGATACGAGACGGTCAACACAACATTCGTTGCAAATCTTGCAGATGTCGAACCTATATTCACATTCGCGCATGGATCAATCGAAATGCCGGACGGGACTACTTTAGCAGCAGTTCAGAGTTTCGAGTTGAGCATCGGAAATAGCGCAGAAGCAGTCTATGGAATCGGATCGAGATTTATGACAGGAGTCGTTGCAAAGAATCGAGAATACAACTTCACGATGACCGCAGCATTCAATGACTACACAGACTTATTGACGTATTTCTTTAATGGAACGAATTCGGCTACTGCACCAGATGCAGGAAGCGGAACCGAGATCGCAACATTAGAGTTAACATTCACAAACGACGATGGAGACATCCTGGACATTAACTTGACTGGAGTACACTTGAATGAAGAAACCCTTCCACAGAATGCAACAGAAGTAATTAAAGAGGATGTGACCGGCTGGGCCAGGGGATGTACAAACATTATTTATACAAATGATGTCGAGACAGCACCTGTAGCAGCAGACAACATTTAAGATGGCAGAGGATAAAAAACCCGTTATTCCGAATATGGAGATCAATGCTAAAAATCAAATCGTAGAGCAAACAAAGGAAATCCCTTTGATGATTAAACGAGACGATAAAGAAGTAGAGGAAATGATCACAATTCGAAAACTTAACACTGGGATAAGGAACAGAATCAAATCCGAATGCACTAAGACAACAATACTCGGTGGGCAACCACAGATTAAAATTGACGAGAGTGAGATTCAGGAGAAGATTTTGTCTGAGGCAATTATCAAGGCACCATTCCAAACTTCAGTTGTAGAGTTAAAGAAACTACCTGCAGACGTCACGGACTATTTGTTCGATGAGTATAATGAGTTCGCGGAACCCTCTGAAAAAAAAAATTTAGAATCAGAGAAAGCATCTCCGGACATTACTTAGACGATCCAGAAGTTTCACAAGAATTTATTTATTGGTTTTTCGCTAATCGGTTCAATTACACCCCGGATCAAGTGGACGCGCTTCCATACGATCGAATGTGTTATATGAAAGAAATGGAAATGGAATATAAAAAGAAGGTTGGGGCCGAACTCGATTGATGGTAGATAATACTATGGAGATCAAGGTTCCAATCACCGTCAAAGGTGGAAGAGAAGGAGACAAGGTCGGTAAGCAGATCGGCGACAAGATAGCCAATGCCCTAAACAGATCTTTAAAATCTGTTGGTTTTGGAGGATCCAAATCATCTGCTAGTCCAAGCGTAGGTTCTGGTGGATTGAGTGGGATGTCGAAAGGTTTGTCAAAGGTCGCTAGTAAATTAGCTATTGTCGCAGCGATTGGGACTGCAATAATAGGAATATTAAAAAAATCAAGTCCATATTTAAAAGGAATTTTATCAATTTTTGGAAGAGCATTCACAATGTTTTTCAGGCCATTCGGAGACTTTCTTGCAACTTTATTAAGACCCCTTGCCATTATGTTAATGAAGATGGCAGTCTCATGGCTAAAATTTACTAGAACAAAAGCAGGAAAGGCTGCAGTAGGAGGATTAATGGGTGCAGCAGCAGGCGCTGCGGTAGGTAGTATTATACCAGGGGTTGGTACTGCTGTTGGTGCGATTGTCGGAGGAGCTATTGGAATTATTGAAGCATTATTTCCAGGATTTTTATCTAAGATGGCTACATTTAGTTTGGCTGGTTGGATTTGGGATAAAATAAAATCAATCTGGACTTCTGATATTGATTGGACTGCATGGCTTTGGAATAAGATACAAAGTATGTGGACTGGAGTTGTTGATTTTACTAGCTGGTTATGGGGTAAGATACTGAGTATATGGAATGGAGATATTGATTTGTCTGGATGGATTTGGAGTAAAATAACTGGTATGTGGACAGGCACTTGGAATGCACTAACATGGTTTACAGATAAAGTTAAAAGTCTTTGGGGAGGTGGTTCTGGCGGTTCAGGAGGTCCGTATTATACTCCAGTAAGTGGAGGAAATAATGGATGGACAGCACCAGATGGTCAGCCTGGGTCTGGTATTGGTAATGGAAGTAATTCATTTTTAGATTTAATAAATAAGCCATGGAAAGGATTCGCAACAGGTTCACGATTTATAGGAGAAGATGGATTGGCAATGCTACACAGAGGAGAAAGCGTTGTCCCAAGGGTGCAAAATAATAATTCAAGTAGTCAAAGTGTTGTTCTTCAACCAACAATTAATATAAATGGTAATGGTTCAAGTATAGATGTAGATGAGATAGCAAGACAATTTTCAAGTATGACAATGATGGAATTAAAATCACGAGGAATAGTATAATGGTAGATACTATTATATATGGACCGTCTGGAAATGTAACGTTTCATAATGGTTCAAATGCAATTATAAAAGAAAATAGTTGTAAGAAAGATTCAAGTTTAGTAATCATGCCGCTTTATTTATCTGATTCTGATAAAACAGATGTATTCGATTATGGTGGAGTTACAAAAATAATAAGTTTGAGTGGAGTTTATATTGCAGAGACAACAGCAGCATTGAAAACATGGATAGAGTCCGCCGAGGGATTACAACAGGGTCACCAGGATACAGATGATGGGTATCCAGTAGTAATGGCTGATGATTTAAGAGGTCCAATTTATGTTAAGGTTATGAGTTTTGGGTCAACAGCAGTGGAAGGACAACCGACAAAAGTAAACTGGACGCTTAAGGTGGTGGAGTCAAGTACAAACGCATAATGGTAAAAAGAGTTTATATCGAATCAGTGAAGAAATGGGCAAAAGGACTTGGAATCAGTGGAGTGAGTTTGTTTGGATTAATTTTTATGTATTTGATTGCAGTGGGTTCAATTTCAAGCGTTTCTTATTCCGGGGATGTTGTTTGTGCCGGAACAATTGAGGACCCTTGCTATGCTTATATTAATTTTACTGCGGAGGAGGATATTTTTATTTATCCGACAGGTTACGATCCTTGGGGCCGAGATACATTATTTAATTTTAACCCAGGCGTTAAGTCATGGAGACTAGAAAGAAGCTGGGGAACAGGCTGGCGAAACATTCCAATAAATACAACTTGCACCGGGACTTGGTGTGGGGCCAAAGATAATACTGGATGCGCATATTCGATGGCTTTCAGGAAAGATAGAGATTATCAAATAAGAATCGTTGCTTATAAAAATTCTCCAACAGACACACTCAAATGGGGAGCGTTTTCAGGAGTAGATGAGATTGATCCATTTTGGTATGGAATAAATGATACAGCAACAACCATAGTAAGCAATAATATATCTGTGGAATTAGGAGTAGCATACAACTTCACGACAAATCTAACCGGCGCGGCCACAACGTGCGTAGATATCGACCACCCAGATTATGGTGATAATTATACTTGTGGAAGTCCTAATGCTGAGTTTACTTTTAATATTTCTTATTTTAGAAAAACAGAATTCAATGATAGCTCAACGGTTCAGACAATGGACCCTCCATTTTTTATGAATCATACTTGTTGGACGGATGCATGTAGTGGTTCGATAGGAACCTCAAGCGCATTTGAAACTTGTAGCAATATAACTATAAATGATAGTGGAACAATAAGAATGGATATCGATTTGAGACCTGAATGGGCGTATGGAGAAAGCGATCCAATTGTTAGGATTAGGGCAAAGAACACAACCTTATTGGAAAGTCATAATGTCACTCTTGATGCGAGTTTCACAAATGGAGAATATTCGATTTATTTTGATGATTTTTATCCTGCAGGTGAGTATGGATTTTGTTTAAGGCATGAAGTAGCAGGAGAGGCAATTGGATTTTATAAGGGTGATTATATTATTGGGAATCCGACTTATTTGGTGTGGCCAACTTATGGGATAGATATGACAACTGGAGAAATTATAGATAGTAGATTCAAAGCAAATAGTGGTCATGAGGTTCATCTTTATTTAACTAGTGAAAAGGCATATATTAAATCACATCAATATGACAAAGTCCAAAATTTATCATTAAATCTTACTGGAATAAACACTGCAAAGAATGTTAAAATTTATGTTAATGGTACGTTATCAAATACCCTCGGATTTATTTATAACACTTCAAGCGGAAATATCAGTGAGACTGATGAAACAAGTTTAAATCTTTTAAGCGGAAACTCAACAACATTCAGTATACCAAAAGGTGCAACCGTGACAAATACAACTCTTAATTTTACAGGATCCAATGCAACTTGGGAGACTAGTGAATATTCAATACCTGAGACATGGAGTGCGTCCTATGGTTCGCCTACGCCGGCATTATCGAGTGGAAGTCAAGGATGGCTAGGGCCAGCTAGTGATGGAGTTGATGGAAATTCGTGGTCTGGAACTGGGGGATGGGTAGACGGAGGAACGCTTTGGGATGTTGAGTGGATGGCATATATTTATGAGAATTATACAAAAGACACAAGCGCAATGACAGGTAATTGGTCCATAGCATATCTTTGTAGCAATAATGCAGACATAACATTTGATGCAGATTGTTGGAGTGGTTCAGCTTGGGTTGAGATTGTAAGTGATTCCGGATCAACATGTTATAATGGCGGAGATCGTTCGTATAGGGCTCATGAGCTTCCAGCAACTTGCATTGCGCAAAGCATACTGCAAGTTAAAAATTCATTACAATATGGTGATGTCGGATATGGGACGGTTCAGAGAGCAATCTATTTTGAGGGAAAAGCAAATTATTATAGAACATCTTCCCCGAAGAATCTAACAATCGAAGTAGGGATAGTGGATGGTGCGTATGAATATCAGGGGTCCGGAGAGTTGACAGGTTCAGATTCAACGACTGACTTCGTAGATGAAGTGAATAGTTATTTGGACACTTGCGCAGCAGATGATGATGATTATTGTGATGTGCCAATTTATTTCACTTCAGACGATGGAGGAATTTTGACGATAGATAACTTTGAAGTTTTGTATACTTACGATCCAAACCCAATAACAATAAGCTCATCAATAGTTCAGAATTTTTTAAACAGTTCGACAAACGACGTAGACATCCCAGTACATTTCTCAATCGGCGAGGGGTCCTTTAATGTTTCAGACCTGAGATATGATTATAAGGGTGGGAACGATACAATATCAATCTTAGCATTCGAACAAGGAAATACATCGAATAATGAAACGTTGAATGTGTTTGCTTATTTTTCTAGTTTTTTTAAGAATCTTCCATACACTTGGGCGAGCAAATTATTTTTTATGCCAAAAACAAATAGTTCAAAGAACGTGACTGCTTATGGGCAGACAACAACAATACCAGCGTACAATCTAACAACAACAAATTATGGAGGAGATATTAATTTGTCGATTAAGGTTGATGAGAGTTTCTCATGTTTAAATCTTTCCTGGAGCAATAACGCAACAAAGAATGAATCGAACGTGATCAACACGACATGGCAGACAATCAACTCAAATGTAGAATATCTAAATAATACACAAATTTGGTTCTGGGCAGACTTCGAAAATTGCAATGCATCAGACCAAAGAATACTTCAGCCATCGCTTGAGATAGAAGGTTATTGTATTAATTGTGAGTGGATCTAATGAGAGATAGTACAGAGATATTTATTCCAATACCTAAGCCAAGAAATGCAAAGATTAAGGTCGAATTAAATGGAGACGATTTGACCGGCAAAACAATGGAAAGTTTATTCTCCTATCCAGTAACAAGTGGAATCGGGACCTTCAGAATGACAATCTCTAATGCGGCCGGACAATTATCAGGAAAATATGTTGCAGGGAATTTTATCAAATTTTATGCAGATAATACTGATGGTACTACTTTGCAATTTTGGGGGAGAGTTGATAATGTCAAAGAGAGTATCGGCGATCGTGGGCAAGTTTTAGAAATAGAGGGCAGACACAGGGCCTACACCTTAACAGAATATCTTATTTGTTATTCGGCAATAGAGTCAGAACCATCTCAAATTTTAAAGGATATTATTGATAAATTGCCAACATCTTATGGATTTACTTATTCGAATGTTGTAGCTACAGAAACATCAATGAATGTACAATGGAATTATAAACCATTTTGGGATTGTGTCATGGAGATATGTAATTATGCCGGATTTGACTGTTATGTGGATAATAACCTTGATTTTCATTTTTTTGAAGCAAATTCAATAGAAAACAATGCTGACGCGGTTGTAGAGGGCGATAACCTCATAGATTCGAAAGGGTGGGGGATTAATGATTATTACGAGAAAACGCGCGTGGTGGCCATCGGACAAAGCGAGGAGGGCCTTCCAATCGTCTATACTGCAATAAGTGATGATGAGGGGGATGAGATAAGAGAAGTTTTCATAAAAGACGTATCATCCAACACAGAAACAAGCGTGAAGAACCTAGCAGAATCAAAGCTACTGGAAATAACAAATCTTACCCCAACGGCCACAATAAAATCATTCGGACTAGAATCAATTAAGCCAGGAGATAACATTTGGCTATTAATCCCAAGACAGCAAGTCCATGGGCAATACAAGCTAAAAAACATTATTCAAAAATTCGGGACCAGCTCAGGGGGATGGAGAACAGAGTTGTCAGTTGAAGAAGAGCAAGAAAATGTCTCACAGATACTGAACGGCCTAAATCAGCAAAGCGACAGATTAAAGGTTGCAGACAATATAAACAAATTGAATTATTCTTGGTATTTTGGATTTGACGCAACCTCAGGAACCCATTCAACAACAGAGATAACAGAAGGAGTTTTGAAAACCGATGGGAGCGCAAGCGGAACATGGATCAGCAATCTAAAGGAAGCAGATGAAAGCGCGACTTATTGTGAGATAAGAGTCAAAGGTCAATCGATTCCAGGGACGCTTTTTTATGTGAGCATAGACAACGGGATAACATATCAATCACTCGACCAAAGCACACTCAAAACACTATCCCCACCAGGGAAGAATCTAAGAATTAAAGTAGAACTCAACTCAGCAGACACTCAGATTTATAGTCTGGTTTTATTATACACATAACTAAAAACAGGAGGTTAAACATGGCAAAGAAAAAAATAAATTATAGTTTTTGGATTGGATTGGGTAAGACTGTTAAGAACTCAGCATACTTATTAATTCCATTCGCTGTTGCAGTTATTGCTGGTATGCCAAGCGAGTGGGCTTGGATTACTGGACCAATTGTTTATATGATCAAGAATTATGCGACAAACAAGTAAACAAAACATTTATTAACTTATTTTTATTGATTTTACCGAATAAGACAGCCCAAACTTTTTTATTCACAGGGGTGATGACTTCTTTGGTCGGCATGATTCACTCCGAAGGGGACGAGGTTTCTAACCGTTCTGTCACAAGACGTCCCTTTTTTATTTTCTAGGAAGTTTTAAAAAGGAGATTATTATAGATATTATCGTGATGGAACGAATGATGATAGAAAATACTCAAACTAAATTTAACAGACAAAGCAGCTGCTTGACGCTGAACTCGCTAATTTCTGGGTTTACCCCTCTGGCCATGTGGTCTAGTACGTGCCAAATGTTGGACATTCGGGGGCCAAACGTGTAGGTTTGCTTTTTTTTGTGAATACCGAGAATTAACAAACTCAGTTAGGAAAACAAAACAAAACACTCACTATTTAGGAACAACATGAAAAATAAAGAGGATCCATTAAGAAAACCAATAACATTCAGACCAACTAACAAGTCAATGGAATCGGAATGTATGACGTTTATGCAGTATAATTTATTAGCAACCCAAAACCAGAACGATTGGATTAATAGAGCATGTCAGTTTTATTATGATTACGAGCAGAATAGAAAAGGATTCCTTCACAGACTTTTTAAAAATAATTACGAAGAATGTAAATTTTATCTTAGGCAAATTGGAAGAATTCTAAAGAAAGCAAATGGATATTAAAAATAAAGATGAATTAAAAATGTTTGAATTGGGTTTATATTTAGGATGTGTTATAACAAGTATTATAATAGAAGGCATAGTAAAATATTTTTTATAGACGATAAACTTAAATTATTATACATTTATATAGCTTTTTTAAAAATAGAAGGTTTTAAAAAGAACATTAGACTGTTATAATTAGGACAAAATGAAGGACAAAACAATAACCCAAAACGAACTCCAAAAAAGAGTTAGATTTTTTGAACAGGCTGAGGTATACAGGCCAATAACACTATTAAGGAAAAGCATAGCCTACGGATTTATAGGATACGGAGCATTAACAATCTGGGCCCCAACAGGATCGGTTTGGGCGATCATGATAGGATGCGCACTAATCGGAATCGAATACAAACCATTACTAAAGGCAATAAA
>Ga0208904_1001345_pt1 | contig 17006 bp, 24 predicted proteins | sample AntAceMetag02UKB_FD_184774 | JGI IMG/M metagenome (GOLD analysis project Ga0208904, IMG submission 184774) | Saline lake microbial communities from Ace Lake, Antarctica - Antarctic Ace Lake Metagenome 02UKB (SPAdes) (version 2) | ecosystem: Environmental > Aquatic > Non-marine Saline and...
TTGATTTAGTGTTGAACTCCAACAGTCCATCAGATTTTTCATAAGCATATTTACCGTAGCCAGTTGTTACATCTTTGAATACCTGATCATTTGCAAACTCTTTACCTATTGCTTCATCTCTTAATTTTGATGACAAATCTACACTTACATTTTCATCAAAGAAATAATCCATTTCCTCAACTCTAATCTTGTTAACACCTCCGATTATTTCAACCCCAAGTCCTAATCTAAAAATAGAACTCTTGGCAGCAAAGAAATTCTTTAATGTTAACGGGATTGTTAACGCATCGTTATTACGGAAGAACTCGCCCCTTGTAACCGCACCCAGTTCACCATCTGATCCGTAAGTGGTTAACGGTGTATCGGTCCTACCAAAGTAATCCGAATAAAAAGGGTTATCTTCATCGGTTAATATTTGTCCTAATCTTAAAAATGTTTCATAGTCTAAACGTGCTTTTAACGTTTTTTCAGGATTGCCAGTATAGGTTTCATTTACTGTCATATCAGCAGTCAGGTAAGCGAACTTTAACGCGTCACTTGATATTGTAGTTTCAAGTAGCATACTTTCGCCCTGCTGCAAAGCGTACTCAATGCCTTGGCTAAATGTAATTGATCCGTGAGCTGTTCCGGTGCCTACCAATTGCCGCTTTACCTCCACTTCATCGGAGTCAATGATAACTAAATATGTAGTTGCTGTACCTGACCCGTCAGTGAAGAAACATTCAATATCAATACTTAATGCCATTAACCTTGTTTGCAAACTTGAATTAAAGAATGATCCAATCTTTAATCCAACCCCAGCGGCTCCGGGTGTCGGTGTTTGCGTCTCAGTAAAATCTGAACTATCTTCCTGGATCGGGATGATATGGATAAGGTCTAAAATGAATGCACTACTGGCACGTGAAAATACAGCTTCATCAGCTATGGATGTATCCGGCATTGTGATTGTCGTAATTGGGAACGCTGTAATACCGTCCGTTTCGCCATCAATAGCGGTGCGTTTCAATATATCAACCTCAGTATCCTCCCGATTAAATACCTTTTCCTTGAAATCATCGTCAACCAGCTTAACAGTTACCCCGGTCTCATCAATTTTGTACTGAGCAAGTGATACCTTACTTGGCGAAGGAAAGTTTTGATAGGTATTTGTTGCGACATTGAGTTTTGATATGGTGATAGTAATATTGGCATCAATCCCGATATTCTCATAAACGGTCTGCAACCAATCGCGACCCTCCTTAACGAATGTCAAATCTAATGAGCTGCCTTTTCTTAATACTGAGTTATATAATTTATGCCTGTTGTATTCAATTTCGTAATCATTCCACCCATCCGGGGCGTGATATAGTTGTAGTACCCCTTGACTGGCCTCAGATAATACAAACCTGTACAACTTGTTACCGTTGTCCCTTGCTAATTGCGCTATTTCTAGTTTGCTGGCCATTAATTCAAGCCTTTCAATTTCTTATTCCGATAGTTCTCTGTATAGTTTCCTGACCGCTTAACGTAATGTGTAGGATAGAAATGGTTATGAGTTTGCTTGCTCAATGCACTTGCTACCATTTTATTTGTTTCGATTAGTTCGCCTATCATAGCAGGATCAGATCCGCTGTGGCCTGCTTCCCTTTCGCTTAGTATTCTTTGCGTTTCCTTGTTGGTGTAAATCCTTGCACCTTCCAACCCACTTGTGATTGTCGGCTTGTTGAATAGTATTGATTTGCCACCTTTTTCTACTATCTCGCTGCCTTTTTCCGCTACTGAGATAACGCCCGCCGGTGCTGAATCTGTGCCTTTGAAGAACTTGGGTATCGGTCTGGCTGCAACGGCTGCAAGTTGAATGGCTCCCAATGCTGCATTGAGTAATACTAATGGTAGTCCTGCAGGTAGTGGAGTCTGAGCGATAGATGATACAATTGCACGTGCTGTATTGATTGCAATACTTATCAATGCCTGGGCTTTATCTGCTTTGGCTTGCTTAGTTTTTATTGCAGCTTGTTGCTTATCATATTTCGCATTTATCTTGGCTTGCGCTTCTTTGTCATCAGCCGCATTAATCAATTCATTTTGTCGCTTTTCTTCCAGTGCCATAGATTCACGTTCGAGTGAACTTTGGAAAATATCAAATCCGGCTGCAATTGACTCATCAAGTAACTGTTTTTTTAACTCGGAAATTTGAATAGCGACCATTTCAGCATCTTCCGCATCCTTTTTACGATGTTTATTTAATTCTGCATAATATTCCTCATCCTGTTCAAGTAACGTTTTTAATTTACTTTCATTTACAGATATTTCGTGTTCAACCTGGTCATCAATAAACGAATCATCAACTTCAATATCTTCTTTGTCTGCTAATATTTTTGCCACCTCCTTAATCACTTTTTTTGTGGCATCAATTCTTATTTTAGACTTAGCCTCTGCATCTTTTTCAGCTTGCTTTTTTGCCACTTCCGTTCTTTGTTCGGACGCTTTTGTATAGATTTCATCAATGGCTGAAAGTTCATTGGTCAATGATGTGACCCTCTGAATTAATTTAGCTTTTTTACCGTCAAGTATTTCAACCTCTTGCCGTTCAGTTGCATTAACAATTGATTGTTGTGTTTGTTCCCGATATAGTTCATATGCCCGTTGTTGCGCTGCAACCAAATCCATCCCATTTTTCACAAGGCTTTCGGCCATTGTTCTTATCTGATCCTGAGCGGCTTTTACATTTTCTTGATCTTGTGTTAACTGAACAGATTCTTGTAATTCTTGCAGTGATTTTCTTGCCATCGTTAAATTTGTGACAAAATTGGCCAGTCCATCAACAATGGTTTTAATAACTCCACCACTTGAACTAAAGGATAAAATTAGCCCGTCCCAGGCAGATGATAATTTTTTGATACTTCCAGCTGTTGTATCCTCGACTATTGCAGCCATATTTTGGGCTGACCCTGCAGCATTATCATATGCCCCGGATAGTTCGTCTACTTTATCTTTGTTCTCCGATAATATTAATAGTGCTGTTTGCGCTCTGGCTCCAACTTCATCGAACGCATCCTTAACGCTTATCCCTGATCTGGTCAACTTGGCAAATGCCTGATCTGCATCAAGTCCAGTATTGGCCATCTCCTGATACACCTTCCTTAATGAAGTCCCGGCCATACTGCCGTGAACCCCAGCGTCTGCAAGTGCTGATAATTGGGCTGTTACTTTTTCAATCGGTATATTTAACGCAGCTGCAACAGGCGCAACATATTTCATCGACTCACCAAACCTATTCAAGTCAAGTGCCGAACTGCTGAATGATAAGGCCATAACGTCAACAACTCTTTGCGTTTCGCTTGCATCCATTCCGAACGCCCTAATGGTTGACCCTGCTATTTCAGCCGCTTGGCTCAGATCTGACCCAGTGGCCGTTGCAAGTTGTAGTGTAGCCTCAGTTGCATTTAATATTTCAGCTGTTGAAAATCCGATCTTGGCAAATTCAAGCTGTAAACCTGCCACCTCTGATGCAGTGAATTGTGTAATGGCACCCAGTCGCTTTGCATCTTTTGATAGTTTTTGAAATTCTTTTCCGGTGGCACCTGTTACGGCCTTAACTTTTGCCATTGATTTATTAAAATCAATCAATGTTCGCATGGCTCCTCGCAAAACTCGAACCATCCCAGCTAGACCGGCCGTAATTCCAAGCGCACCTAACAAATTACCAGCCACACCCTTTAACGCGCTCCCATAATTACCTACATTCCGCTGGTTTCTTCGTATTTGCTTGTCTTGTGCTAATAATGATTTTGTATTTCTGTTAATTTCAGCCGTTAATCTTTTATGCTCTGCTATACCCGCTTTTGTCGTTGTATCTAATCTTTTCCGAACCGCTACAAGTGCATTTGTTTTAGCAATCAAATCCTGCTCAGATTTGACTTCCTTGTTTATCGCCGCTGTCAGTTCACGTTCTTTCGCTTCCTGCTTTGCCATTACAGCAAGTCCGCGCTGCCTCTGCTTTTCAAGTGCTTTTTCGGCTGCCGTTAGTTCTTTATCATTCTGCTTTAACCGTTCCTTTTCTTCATTCGCTCTCTTTTGCGCTGCATTCAATTCCTTTAACGAAATACCCTCTTTTTGCAAAGTTCTGGCCAACTTTTCAATGGTGACAATATAATCCTTAGTAGTTTTATCCAGCCGAGTTATTGATTCATCGGTGGTAATAATACCCTGTATTGCCTGTTTGCTTACGATCTGATTAATATCTGCCATTACTTAGCTTGTTGAATTTTCTTATCAGCCATTGCTTTCAATCTCCCGAACTCTGATAGTTTCATTTCTGGATTATATTGCATTTGCATGATCGAACATACACCGAAAACCAAATCTAAAAAATCAGTCTTTACCTGATTTCCTTCATCCCTGGATTTGAACCGCTCAATATATTTATCACTTAGCCGCTCAATCTCTTTTTGCAATGCCTTTAATCCTTCGCCGTCTTTTATTTCGATCCCGGTTAACTCTTTTACTTTTTTAACATAAAATTTTAAATTCCCTTCATGCTCTTTAGCTTCTAATTTAAACACCATCGCAAATAATGACCGTTCGTTCTGATTTCGCATCAGTAGTGACATGGTTTTGAGCATACGGTCAAGCATCAAAATCTTGTTGTGCGCTAACAGCCTGTAAACATCCTTGCTTAAATTTGATTGTATCGAAAAGATGGTTTTATACTGATCAAAGAAACTATCAAGATCGAACCACTTAACCGGGAAAGGATTAAACCACCGCTTTAACAGAGACAAATCACCCGCCCGGTCTACTTCGCCGTATGTCCTGACTGAGATTGTATCTATTGTGTGTATCATGCTAATACTTTCGATTTGTATAGAATTGTCATATCATTAGTAGTGATAGCATATGCCTTATTTCTATCCCTGATCCCGAATAGTAACTCTCCATACATGGTTATCAAGTGCTTAGTGTAAGGCACATATGAAGTCATTAGATATTTGTTCGGTTCGTTGAACAAAATATCCATTTCTTTGTAGAACTTGCCTGTCAGGAATAAGTCCGGCTTACGGTATCCCTTGAACTTAGCATAGGCCGGGCTGTATGTCGCCGATCCTGTCAATGAGTTTATTAATGCAGTTCCTTTCGATGTTTGAGAACTCTTTAACTGAGCTTTATTTAACTGCAATAACTTTTCATTATGATCGACAACATTACCTATGTGCAGGTCAAGATTTACCCGGAATTGATTGCTTCTTTTTCTTAGCTGGCTTATCTTCATTTGGAATTGTATTCCCTTCTTTTACCCAACGTTCAGCTGCAGTCAAAGGATCAAGTCTGCAAGTCAGCTTATGCCAACTCGCAAACCCTTTCCAGTTCTTTGGCGCAATGGCCATATTTACACTGAAATCGCCTTTCATGATTAGGCTACTAATATTTTCAGTGAGTTTGAAATGTAGGTCAAGTATGTGGCGTCTTCATCATGCGCTTGAATGATTACCCATTCACCCGCTGCCAATGTTGTTGCTGTTTCCCCAACCATCTTGGTAATTGTAAGCGTGTAGCTCCCATTTCCATTGTCAACAAGTGAGTCCACCGTTACCACCAATCCGGTATTATCTTTCAGCACTGAGAAATCAGTATACAACAACGCTGCCGGATCATCACCTGAACCACGCTTTTGAATCTTAACAATAACCTCTTTAGCTGCATATGCAGTTGTAATATGCATACTCAGTGCAGCCGGAACGTAATCAAACAAATCACTGTAAGGCATATCTTCAATGTCTACCTGTACAACGGACTCAAATTCACTGTATGAATCAAAGAAAATGTACATAGGAAACGATTGGTTTTTATCCTCCGGTGGCAATCCTGCTTTGAATCCAAGTTTACACCTGAAACCTTTTAGCGTTCCACCCGTGATCCTTGTAGCCCACTTCTTATTCCCCTGAAAACTTGGGAAGAACTCAAACCATGTGTCGGTTAATGAATGCAGGTATTTGTAATCACAGATCGAAGCATCCAAATAGATAACTCCTTTCGGGATCGGGTTTGAACCGATTGAACTCTTACCAAGTGGCGAAGTGATAATCTCCACATCGTCACTGGTATTTTCGAAGTAAAGCACTGGCAAGGCAATAGCGTCTCTGGTATCATCGTCAATCAATGCCAGAACCGAGCGCCAGGCTGTCGCGCTTCCAATAGTGGTATCCGTCCAGGCTGTCGCGCCTTTCTTTTGAAGGATGCCGCCATTCATTTTTTCCAACAGTGAGGCGCAATCACCCCAACCGTTAAAATATGCATTTGTACAACTCATTATTTATTTGTTTTTGTTTTGTTTTTAATCGTAAACTCTTATTTCAATTGGTGTGTTTTCAAGTAGGTTATTGGCTTGAGCTCCAATATTATCAATGGTGGAAATTTCAAACGAATCTAAAGTCAATGACTCGTTAGGACAAGCGACAACCATTGATGTGGCTGAACCCTGATTATGAGGAGTCGTGCCTAAAATGATAAATGTTTTGTTAAGCGTAAAAACACCCGCCAAAGTAACTACATATCCACCTGCAATATTATAAGTTAACACAGGTATACCGCCAAGTGTATTTTCCAATACAACAGCAGTAGGTGCGTTAGTACTTGATTGAGTTAACAAACCAACATAAACCTTATACGGCCTCAACCCCCTCAATGCAAACTTCTTATTCTTATCAGCAGCAGCCGACTCGCTAACGTCAACAATCTCTATCATATCACCGGCGGCCAAGTCAGCAGCGGCCAACTCATCATATCCGGTTATTTTAGCTTTTCCGCTCATAGTTTTACCCTTCTGTTATTCTAATCCTATCATCCTCTGTTATCCTCACAGTTGAAGCCTCGTTACAATCCATAACCCGCAAATTCAATCCACTAACTACAATTGCATCAAGTGCATCATTCCCAATTCTTAACGAATTGCCGAACTCGTCACCCGTTCCCCAGTATAACCGATCTATTTTTGTATGCTCGTAATCGTCATCTGATACAACTAAATTACTTTGTTTGAGATATTTAATTAACAGATCATAAATCGGTATCAATGTAGGTGTGAAGGTGTTTGTGTATCGGTTTGTTGCATTGTAGTTCGGACTGGTTTCGGTCATTATAACAAGTGTAACATCCTCAACCGTTGTCCCGCTAAGATTAACCTTTTCTTGGAAGTCCTGAAACAATGCAATGAGCGGGTATTTACTGTACTTAAACGTCTCTGACTCTGATTTTTTAGATAGAATATTGAATATCTCAAGCGGGTGGCCATACATATAATATGGTTCCTCAGCCTCGCTATCATAAGCAAGCCTTACCTGTTCAACAACATCACCTATTCTATCGACGAAATTCATAAATCAAATCCATTTACGTTACCAAGTGGAGTAAATTCCCACTCCGGATAATCAGATTCATTTTCAGACAAAAAAGCATAAAGCGAATCATATGGATAAGCCGTACTTTGTGAAAGTTCTTCCAACCGCGTCCATGCATTAGTGGATTTCTGTATCAGGCTTGCATTGTTTGAATTTTCGGATTTCGGCTTTATCTCGCCAATTGATCCGGTCAACGTTGCCTGATTTCTTGTCCACCAATAATAAACGTAATATGCAATCAAAGATACTTTGTCGGTATTCGTCAACCCGTTCCATTTTACAATGTAACTTCCAACGGTGTATTCCTTACCCTCAACTATGTCTTTAATCCGTTGGGGTGAAGTAGTTACATCGTAAGCGGCTACCAGAGCATAAAGTTCATATCCCAATAATTTAATAAGGATTTCTTTCTCATACTTGACAATTACCGCCGTCAAATCACTGTAATCTGAATCAGGAATATTAATATCCTTCACAAAATATGTCTTATCAATTAGACTCATTTCTTTTTAGTCTTTTTCTTTGGCTTGATGAAACCGCCAGCGAGTAGGTGCTTATGAAGTAAACCATTAGCCTCTAACTTGCTGCCAGCTTCATGTATACCAAACTTTTTATTTAGTGTTACTAACATAACCAAGGATTAAGGTAATCCGAAGTACTGTTTAAACTCGAAATTTGTCACTGTTGATGTACCTGTCCCGACCGGAGTAAATGTAATTTTATACTGTCTGTAATAGGTTTCAGCAGCAGCTCCTGTTATAATTATCGTATCAGCGGCGGCCCCGGCATGATCCATATCCCAGGTAACATCTGAGATCGCAGTCCATACGGTCGTTTGATCGGTCATTCTACCAGTAAGTGCAATATTCAATGATGTATGATTCCCGGAAGTACTATCTACCGCAACCGCGACGTATGGCGATGTGTGCCAATTTTGTCCAGCTTTTACAATAAAGTATTGAGCAACGGCATTGGTTAACACAACATCAGTACTATACTCGGCATAAGTCGTACCTGAGTTTAAAACCAATGTTTTTATTTGTGCCTGCATCGCTGTTACAGCGAACAGCAAACTTAAAACTAAAATTAACTTTCTCATATTATTTCCTCCTATGTTTATGCTGTTTCTTTTGTGATGCCTGAAATATCAGCGTCAATATCAGTTGAGTTAAGGAACGCATCAACCTCCGCATTACGGATAAGCAATGACGCTTCCAAGTTCCCAAGTATGGTAAGGATACGCTTTGAGAAATCACCGGTTAAGTTGTAACCTATCTCAATCTCAGCCATCCCAGTGCTGTACAATCTTGCCTTGCTCGAATCACCAACGACACAGGTGCCGGCTGTAACTGAGTTGGCTTCGATGATCTTCATTCCAGATACCGTAATCATCTCACCTGTTGCAGATGGAATAACGAAAGGTGGCATAGTGTATACGCCGTTAGTATCCTTGTTCAGCTTCATTTTCAGAGCGTCATAAGGATTGATCCAAGCGGTATCAACATTGTACTTTGTAGTTTTCATGATCTGAGCTGCCATAGATACAAGCAAGTCATACAGGTTTGCTTTCTCTACTGCAAAACCTCCAGCTGCAATATAAACGGCTGCATCAAATGCAGTTGAGCGGGTGTAAATACCTCCGATTTGTGGGGCTGAACCCGATCCAGTGTATGCATAATTATCAAGTGCAACGGCAATATCATCAGTTAACAATCTCTTAATCTCGTTCTCTAAGATAGAAATATGCTTTAACGCTTCCTTATGCACTGGAACCATCGCGCTGATATTGTCAACTGTCTCACTGTAACCAGTCCAGGCATATACCTGTTCTGCTGCTGCTGATCCGTCAGACCTTGCAGCGGCGTTGTTGGTTCTGGTTGTTTGGTCAGTCCAGTAAATTACCCCGTGATCATCAGCCGTTAATGTGAATGGTGACAATGATGGTGCAATCCTGTTGTTCTGTGTTTGAATCTCAGCCCAACCAGGTAAAAACATTCCAATAGGGTCGGATGTAATTGTAGCCAGTCCAATCTCGGCCTTATTTGCATTCATATCCACTTTGAACTTATGGATACCTCCAGTTTCCCTAACGGTTTTAGAGATAGTTTCAAACTCCTTTGCAATGATTTGTTTCAGAGTGGCGCGGGCTTGACCTTTTCCTGTTCCAATCTCAGCCGATAGCTTTTTAATCGCTAGTCCCTGAGCATCGAATACCTTCATTTGAGATCTAAAATCGGCTTGCATCTCATCTCTGAGTTTTTCAATAGATGTTTTTAACGCTTCTGAATGCTCTTTTTTCAGTTGTGTTTTCATCTCATCAACCTGGGCACCCTTGAATACATTTAATTCATTGAAGTATTCAATCTGTTCATTTATTTCCAGCTTTGCGACATCCTCGGCCTTCATTTCTTTAAAGGTCTTATCGGCCACGGCTCCCCAAATAGGCACAATTGCAATAGTCCCAGCGATGCCAATAGCAACCTCCGGGGCATAAATCATAAGTGTAATAGCGATCAGGCCAAGTAATGACAAGGCAAACGCTAACACTCGATTTTGTAATTTAACTTTATTTTTTCTCATTGTATTAACTTATTAGTGATAACAATAGATTTGTTTTTGGAGTGGCTTTCACCGGCTCTTGTATTGATTTTGGAGTGGATTTATCCGGCTCCGTTACGTTTATTGTTGGTGTTACTTGATTTGATCCGATTGGAACTGCTGACCCTTCAATTACTTTTGCCTCAGTGACGGCCCAGAAATACCCGTTTGAATCTGCATCGGCTTTATTTGCAATCTGATCGTAATACTTTTGCCATATTTTGTATTCATCTTCGTACTTATCATCATTCACAGCAAGGAATAATTTAACATACATCATTCCTACTGAGTGATTATTCACATGCTCATCTGCATATTGCTTGAACATGAATGTATTTCTATCTCGCTTCACAGTTGAATTGAATAATAGTACTTGAGTATCACCTTTCAGATTAAATCCAAGTTCCTTGAATGTCATTGTCTCGGCTGTTGCTTTCAAATCTTTGCCGTCTGCTATGATCTTATCGAATGACATAGCATGTTCCTGAATGTGCATTATGTTTTTATTCTCTTTCAGTGATTTACTCCATAATCCGGGAATATGTACATCCATATGAGAATCTAATACATTCGTTGTGTTGATTGCTGCCTTTACTTGTAATGTATCAGCGTCACCATTAACGGCCTTAACAGTTACATTGTCAGGTATGTCAAGTGTAAACGAAACGCCATCAGCCTTCTTTAACTGGCCCATTTTCTGAGCTTTCAGTGTATCTTTATTTTTAATAATCTCTGCTATGGTCATTTCTTTATGATTTTATTATCATTAATCAATTTATCCCTGATAGCCTTTAGCTTTTCAATATCTTTTTCACTTAGTTTATCGGTCATATCCCATACTTATTAAGTTCAGCCTGGTATTGTATTACCGTGATAGCACCGTCCGCCAGTGCCTTGCTTAGTGCTTCAACTAACTGTTTCAATGATATTGCCCTCTGCTTAATATCTTCTGCAAATACAGGTAAATGAGAATAATCAGATTTGATCATCCACGGTTTCGATCCAGTCTTTACAAATCCATTCAAAGCATCAGCCTTTTCATTTGCCGCCGGAATTATACCCTCTTCATACATTTGCTTTCTGGCCTCTTTCAAGTTTGTAAACGTTGTCCCTTTTTGGTTTGCTAATATCTCGAATGGCACCCCGTAAGCGTCACAGATACGGCCAACATCCTCCCGGACTTCATCGAACAAACCCATGTTTTGAGCGTTCACATTCATATCTGAGTATGATACTGCAAGGTTTGTGAGTATTGGAAGGGCTCCGTGGTCTCTCAGGGCTTGTTGTGCCGCGTCTTTTTCCGTTGGATTCATTGGAACAGCGTAGCCTGTTGCATCCTTGTTAGCGTTTGACATAACGCCGATCGGCATACCTAAGATAATATTCCTTTTCTTGTATGCTGCTCTGATATTTTGTAGTGGTGCCTGTAAGGATTGAATTTTACTCGTTCCCTTAATAAAACTACCTGAGTCGTATTGGCTTGTAGTATCAGGAGTTAGATCAACCCGGTTATCATTCAGATGGATAATGTTCTCACGTTCTAATAATAGTGGTTTAGTCTTACCTGGGACTTTGTAGTAATATTCGATTTTGTCAGGATCAGACTCAAGGAAATATTGAGAATCTGAATTATATTTGATCATAACCCGCGAAGGATCGAGCGTAAACAGGCCGTAATATGCCTTACTTCGCCCGGTTGGAGTCAGGAAATATAGGTATTCGTTGCCCCAAATATCGTGGAATAGGCTGGACTGTCTCCAGAACTCTCCCCCACTTTGGAACCAATTAGGGCTATTAACCCTTTCTATAATTGAATCGGTGGATGTAGTTGGTTCTCCTGATTTCTTATTAACTGCGCTTAGCTTCCATGATGCCATTGCATTGGCACGAATGTTAATAATCGCGTTAAGTTCTGGAATTTCTTGGAAGTCTTTTAGGTAGGAATTGCCGCTAAAGATGTTATTTGATTGACCGACAGGCAAGAAATAAGACCCGCCCATTTTGATAGGAGTGATTTCACGGCCAAATAAACTCTTAAACACACCCTTATTGAAGAAACTCTCTGAAGCGATTCCCATAATTATAGTCCTATGGGAAACAAAATTACTAAATTATTTTAATAAGTAGCGATTCTTTGTAAAATATTTTAATATGTATTAGGGTTTAATTATCATAATAAAACATGATCCCGTACCTAATCGCGGCTAGACCATCCGGCTCGTGGCCATCAGGTTCCGGTATAATCTTACCGTTTGCATCAACCTTCCTATGCCACGATTCAATACCTTTTTTGATATTGATTGATCGCTTTGTAATAAACAAATTGTAACTATTCACCTTGACAATTCCATCAATAACCGGGATATTCTTTTTCACTGCAATAACATTGTAGCCGTGTTTTCTCATATCCAGTATTGATAGCTTGCCTGACGTGTCACCTACGATCAATTGTCCCTTGTTGTAGCCAACTTCATCCATCTTGTCAACTACACTCATCCTTTCAGCCCCGGTTATCTTCTCGGCCAATAGGTTGTTCTCACAAAATATTTCATCGGCATACAGGTTAGCCCCTTCAATGTATAAATCTACCAAGATAGTAGGATCAGGACTGGAACCGAAATCCATTCCGGCATTAATCTTTCTGGCAGTGTCCGGGATTTTGTCACAGAATTGGTACGAGTAAATTTGCCGGTCTGAGTAAGTCCCGATTTCACCATAGGCATAAATTCTTACCCAGTTCTTTAATTGATCACTTGCACCTGGTAACTTGCTGGACTTAATCCGCTTCTTTATTTCGTTAAGTTCACCAAGTGGTATCTGTGAATTATCTTTGTATGTCACAATAAGGAAATCAACATCTTCCTTGTTTTCCTTCATAAAGTCGTGAATATAGAACTCAATATCAGGATTGTAGTCATAAATAATGTACTTATCCGTTCTGGTTATTAGATGTTCTAATGAAGTGTACCCGCATCTGTTCGCCTCGTTTACAAAGAGGATGTCGCGTCTTGCCCCCTTGCCTTTATGGTGGTCGATTGAATCAAGATTTCTAAACTGAATCACTGATCCGTTGTGATAGTTGAAATTCTTTTCTGATTTGTTGAAGTATGTCTCAAAATCTACTCCAGTACTTTCACAGATGTTTTTGAAGTCCTGAATGGTGCCATCTTTCAGTAGTGGATATGTAGATGTAACAACTGTAATTACATACCCTGCGTGCTCATGTGCTTCCCTTAACAAGTGGATCATAATTGAGTATGTCTTACTCGATGACATACCCCCCTGGATGATCCTATGCCGTTTTGTTAGGGCTAGTATCTTCCAATAGGTCCTTGTTAACTTCACTGACATCCTGATAATTTATTGGTTGATGTTGTTTTGCTTCGTTTATGTTGTGATTGATCCGAGGTTTGAAATAATTCAATACATCTTTGAATAGCTTTGCAAAATCTTCATCTGATGATTCTTCTAATACCCGATTGAATCGCTCCGCATGTATTGTTACGATTGATTCAGATAGCCTTTCCCATTGGTCCGTTTTTTTATTCTTTGTCCCAATTGGCCTACCGTCTGAATTATTAGTTCTCCCTTTTGGCAATCCCATTTTGTTTTAATTTGATGTTTACAAAAGCAAAGTTACTAATTATTTTCAAACCTCACTAGGAAACAGCCACAGCCCGCATTTTTCGCATTGGGTTTATTTTCGGCCTTTCCTCTTTTTCTCATTAAGCACGAATTTGATTATTTCGATCACCTCTTCATCGCTCCAAGCTAATGGGATCAGGCCACACCAATTATTCTTTTTGTACTTCTTAAGTAATTTATTTGCTTTCATATTTCTCAATATTAAATTTAAACAGACACGGATACATTCACATCCATTCCCGTAATTATCTTTTTGCCGGTTAGGCTTTCGCTAAAATTACAATACGCATCAATCTGTATATCACATTGTCCAACTTTATCCCAAAAATTATTAATTGACGCCTTTATCTTAGCCTGTAAAATGTCGGCTTCTTTTCTTAATTGTTCTGCATTTTTCATATTTTTAATGTTTTAGTTTAATATCCATTATCACACGCCTTGCAACAAAATACACTACCGAATGTTTCAGGAGTTTCGAAAAACCTGTGACAGTGTGGACATACCTTTTGAAGATCAATTTTATTCAATAGCATATAAATATCTGACATTATCTGGCTCCATTCCTCCTCATCCTGTACCAATGGCGGGCCGTTCTGAATATCTGCAAGGTCTCTTAATAACCTTAGTGATTCGTTGAATTGTTCGTCTTTCATTATTTATGATCCTTATAATTATTCATAGCCCGATATTTAGGCAACCTGTATTTTATAAATCCATGTGTAATTAAACATCCATCTAATTACCGGCCTGATCCCGAATCTCATTATCATAGGCTGCCTGATACGCTTCTTTTTTACTATCTTCAAATTCAGTGGTGTTGTTATCCATTTCTCAAAGTGCTTTGGCTTAATCTCGTTGTAGTGATATGGTGACCAGAACACGCGCGGCTTGGCTGGCATTGTTAGGTAAATTATGCCATTGGGGCTTAATAGCTGTTTCAAACTCATCATAAATAACAATGGGTTTTGCAAATGCTCCAATATTTCAAAACAAAATATCCCGTCAAAATTATTTTTCGAATACAGAAAAAAGTTGAAATCTTTTGCAGTTAAGTTATGCAGGTCAATTCCGGTTTTTTTTACGATGTATCCAGATTTATTATTTGGTTCTCCAATATCAGCAAAGATAAATTCTGGATCAAGATAGCCCATAAAATACAACATCTCATCAATATGATTTGGGTAATAAATATCAGTTGAAGGTGTTTTTCCTGGATATAGTTTATTCATGGGCGGCACAGTTTTTACAATCTGATTGTTTAGCTTTCATTTTTAAAGCGTCACGCCTATATTTTCTTATCTTTTTTCCGTTCCATATTTTCAACCATGAGTCTTTAATATTAGCCGTTGTATTAAACGACCAACAAGGGACTATTGTTCCATCTGTGTTAATAGTGATCCAAGTAAATGGCTTTTTACATGATTTGATTGTATTGAAATCTTTTGGCAGGCTGCAATAATTCTCAGTTCCATTTACGGGGGCTGTTTCTATTTTCTCCATGAATGGTAGCTCTTTGCCCGTCATATTACTGAATCCAATTTTATCATGGTAAACTTTCAACCACGGATTATCAGTTTCGTAAATTGATATGCTGATCTCTTTTAAGCATGAAAACAATGAAAGGTATTTTAATATTTCACCTGTAAGGTAATCACCATTCGTTGTTATTGTGAATGGGATTTTGTATTGTTCTAATAGTTCGCAATATTTGAATAAGTCTTTATTTAAAAACGGTTCACCCTTACCTGTTAATGCAACTGTTTTAATCATTCTCCTTGCAATAGGTCGTTTGATGATCTCCATGAATGATTTAAAGTTTAACATTTTCGGCTGTTGTTTGAACCATTTATCATGCTCAGAAGGTAAAATATGCTTTGAGTGGTACGGGCAAAAATTACATGATCTGTTGCATACGTTTGTAATATTCACGCCCAAGTAAATAGGCAGGATTGTGAATCCGTTCGATAATTTGTATAGTAATTCATTCACCATGTTCTAAATATTAATGAATATGTTCGTCTTGCAAGATAGTAAAATAAAATCAGAATAGTACTAAATTTGCAGCCATATTTCAGAATGTAATACCATTTTATCCGGTAATTGCCGTAAATAATCGAAGCTCGCTTTTTTCTGGATCGGGTCTGCGTTGCGCTTTCTTCGCTCTTAACAAAAACTGCTGAATGGAAATCTAAGCAATGAAACCGGGTGTGCTGGATCAGTTCTAATACAATCGGATAATCCCAAACTCGAAATCCAAGCGTTACGAACTTATTGAAATTGATGTATTTTTCAAATGTTGATCTTCGAATAAAATAGCCCTGAGCATGTATGTGCGCGTTACCTCTTAACAGCGAATCGAATGAGATATTTTCATTAATTGATTGGGCTGATCGATTCATGGTTGTTAGTTTATTTCCCGATTCTGTCTTCACCTTAGTAAAGCAAAACCCGCAATCTGGATTTGCTTCCATGTATTCGATTTGTAGTTGTAGCTTCTGGTTTGTATTCCAGTAATCGTCACCATCACAGAAGGCAATATATTTACCTTTGGCCGCATTAAATCCAATTTGATAGGCTCTCATCATTCCAATGTGTCCTGTATTAATTACTTTGATGTTCTCATGATCAAGAGTAAAAATATTAGAAGCATTATCATTTATTACAATTATCTCAATATTATGATCTATTATTTGTGCTGATACGCTGTCAAAGGCTCTATTCAAATCGCACATTGAATGGCGATAGGTCGTTATGATTACTGATACTTTCATTTGTACAGTTCTTTTTTAAATTCGGTGTTGTAGGGAACGAATGTTGAATCTATCAAATATTTGTTATCGAAATCCCAATTTTGATAAATCCACCCACCTGGCACCCTAATCACTACGCACCCGGATTTTATTAGGCGTGACTCCTCATGCAATTCCAAATCATAAATGTTCTTTTTCATGTTGTTAATTGTTTAGTTTATTTTTAATCTCTTCAATATCCTTCACCAACTTTTCCATGTATGGATTTCGTTTAAATATCTCAGTTTGCTCCCGTTCGAATAGTTTCAATTTGTCATCGACATAGCCAATTATGTAGATTATCAGTATGGCCATAAAAGCAAACATCACTTTAATATAAATCGACATTTCACCGGTAAAGATCGTAACAAGTAAGGCGGTTATGACAGAGTTAAGTATCGAATACCACATCCGGCCCCGGTCAAATCTGATTTTGTGTTTACGGTAGTGGAATTTCATTTAATAGCATTTTAATTATTTCGCTTGGATTAGGATCTGATTTACTCCAATAGTACGGAATATTATTTATTTTGCATTCCATAACCATGCGAGGGTTTCCGTCATGCCTGTTTGGTCTTACCATGAAGTCAACGAAAGG
>Ga0208904_1001346_pt1 | contig 16999 bp, 31 predicted proteins | sample AntAceMetag02UKB_FD_184774 | JGI IMG/M metagenome (GOLD analysis project Ga0208904, IMG submission 184774) | Saline lake microbial communities from Ace Lake, Antarctica - Antarctic Ace Lake Metagenome 02UKB (SPAdes) (version 2) | ecosystem: Environmental > Aquatic > Non-marine Saline and...
CCGCTATCTAATCCTTGGACTGGCTTAAAAAGAGAAAAACTATTATGGAAGGGGATAAACAAAAAAAAGAAAAGGAAAAGAAATGTTTTTCTCACTTACTTAATTAATAACTAATTAATTAATAATATACTAATACAAAACGAACTAATTAAAACTAACCTAACCGCTAAGCAAACAAACTTTTATCAATAAAACAATGGTGCCGAGGAAGGGAGTCCCCACCACAGCACTGCAAAGCCCTTACATAACAGTTGTTTTCCTTTGTTGTCAAAGAACTCTGTCCTTTAATTGGGCAATAAGAATTATACCTTCTTATCATTTTTATGTAAATAGTTAATATTAAAATACTTTTCAACCATCCACTGTGAAGGTAAGTCTATATAATGCTTTTCCATCACGCTTCTATCCTTCCATCCACCTACTTTTTGTATAACTTCTGGCTCTAAACCCTTAATACGGGATATAGAGGCAAATGTTCTCCTAAGACTATGTAAATGGGCTTTTTTAGGGTCTAAATCCAATTTATTACATATCTTCTTTAACCGTTTTGTAGGCTCATCTTTACCAATAACATTACCTTTAGAGTTTAAAAAGACACCTTTGCTAGACTCTTTACCTTTGATTAGTTCTTTAAAGATAGATTGTAACTCTGGGTGTAAGGGTACAACTTTAGGTGTATTAGTCTTTGTTTTTTTTATTAACAGATGGGGTGGAGTATCATCTAAACGAACATCCCCGCAAGTTAGGAATCTTAGTTCATTCCTTCTTAAACCTGTAATCCCCGCTGTCAAATAAAACTCATACCACTTTATCTTAGGATTATGGGTCTTTGCTAGTTCTAAGATAGAGAATAACTCTTTCTCTGAAAAAGTAAGAGGTAATCTACCTTCAGATTGTATCCTATGCTTTCTCTTAATTATAGGATTCTTATCTAAATACTCATCCTCTATTAAGATAGTAAAGAGTTCACTCACTATATCTACCTCATCATTGATGGTACTTGCAGCTAATCCTCTTAACTTCTCATATCTTACAAAATCCCCAACATCCCTCTTATCAAACTCATCAATGTGTTTATACTTAGGGCGTTTATGTCTCAAAAAGGTTACAAAGTTATTTAGCATCTGGTGGTAACGGTCAATAGACCTCTCAGCTAGATTCTTCTTATCCTTTTCATTGAAGTAATACTCTATGGCTTGTGAAATAGTTAGCTTATAAGAGAAGGTTTCATCTTTTCTACTAAGCTTCTGACTCATTACATCGCCTCTTTTAGCTAGAGCATCCTGATAAGAGTCTGAATAAACTCTTCTCCTTGTACCATCGGGCAGAGTAAGCCTAAAGACCCACTGTCCATTAAACTTCTTAATCTTAGGTTTCTTAATTCTTACTCCATTCACCATATTACTTGTGTCCTCACTTTAACTGTGCTTGCTTCGATAAATCCATCAATATCTGCCTCTCTGAATAAGAGCTTGCCACCTATCTTTATGTGGGTGATTCTATCCTTTGATGTCCAATGATAAAGAGTGCCTGTAGCAATGCTTAATCTTGCTGCCGCTTCGTCTACTGTTAATAGTTTGCTCATCTAAACCCTCCTTTTAAACTTCCCTATAATCCTTGATACTGTTGTCTGGCTTTTTCCTATATGTTTTGCTATTTCCCCTTCTGTAATACCTCCCTGATAATACCTCTCTAACACTAACTTACTTTGTACGTCTTTAACTGCTTCTATACGTCCGTTTAAATTAGCGTCTGCCATTAACAAAGAGGTAAAAACTGCTGGATGTGGTAAATGATTTTTGCCACCTAAACCCCACTTCTTTGACTTACCAATAGAAGCTATCCTAAGCTTTTGAATTATTTTCTCCCATCTTCTTTTAATCTCTTCTGGAGAACTAAAAATCCACTTTAGTCCTTCACCATCTTTGGGCATGTTTGGAGAAGGGTTTCCCCATTTCGGTTTACTATAAAGCTCATGAAATGAAGTATCTCCCATATTGCCATAAATGGTTAAGTAGTAGTAATCCATTACTTCCTCCAACAAAGCAAAATCTTTATACTGTAGATAAGCATTCATCATAAGATCTATAATTTTTCCCTTAACCTTCTCAGCTTTATCTATGCTCTTTTTTATCTTTATTTTTCTCTTCTCTTCCTCGGTCTTATATCTCTTGAGTTCTTTCGTGAGCTCATTAAATACTCTGTCGGGAAAAAATTCTTTGTTACATACTGTAAAAGAGAAATTCTTAAAAGCCCTCTGTAACGGGTGGGAATCTAACCATTGAGATGTAATGTCGTCTCTTCTTGAGCATCCCCCCTTCTTTGCATAACCTCTCGCTACCCTAAGAAAAGTAGCCACTCTGTCTAAGCTCTGTTTATGCCCTTCTTCACTCATAATAATAGTGTCACCGCCATCATCTTCTACTAAACTATTTGACTCTGCATATTGAATAGTATCGTAATATTGGAGGGTACAGTGTATGGGCTTAGATGGTGATAGAAGACTCTTCAAATCAGGGCAAAGTATATTAAAAAATTTTTCTCTCTCTTTTTTTCTGGTTGTAACATTCCAAACATAGCGAGAGCTTTGTTTATAACAAGTCCCCTCTAGTCCATAAACAGAACACTCCTCACAAGGAGAGGTTTCTATCTTGTTTTTTTTGGTAAGTGTTTTCACTTTATATCATTTCTCCTTTGTATGCCTAATGAGACAAGATTTCCCTAATCTCCTCATCATTCATATTCTTTATCTGCTCTGTCTTATAGCCTCTTCTCCAAAGCTTACGCCATTCTGATGGGCTGTTGTTATATCGCCTCTTATAGTTGTCTCTCAATCTTTCTTTATCTTCCTTTACGCCTTTCTTTCTCCCGAAATCTTCTTTAGTCTTACCTTCCTTCCGTCTTCTCTCATAAGATGCTTTTACCCTTTCACTGATTTTTAGACGCTCCTGTTTTGCCATCCAAGCAAAAATTGCAATAAGTATTTGTCCTAGTCCTTCGTCTCTTGTGTCAAGAAAAGATTCTTGCAAACTCTTAACTGCAACACCACTTTTTTTAAGTCTCTCTAAATAACCTAAGGTGTTAGAAATTCCTTCTCGTGAAAGTCTGTCTAAAGACCAGATAAGAAGTAAATCAAATCTTCTTCGGTCAGCATCATGTAACATCTTTAAAAATTGAGCCCTATCACTCTTTCCACCAGAAGCATAATCGATGTACTCATATTTAACTCCACCATTTAAAGCCTTAGCATAATCTTTAAGTTGCCTTATCTGGTTCTCAGGATTTTGTTCTTGAGTTGAAACTCGCGAGTAAATAGCTATTCGCATTTTGTATCACCTCCTTTAGTTTGCTCCCAATCCTAGTTCTGGAAAAATCCGATTCACATCAGCGTCTAATGCCTTAGCTATTTTCAAGGCTACAGAGGGCATCGGAGAAGCTCTTCCGCATTCAAAGCGACTTATGTCAATTTCTTTTACGCCCACCTGTTGCGCAAGAGAAAATTGAGTCTCCCCGACCCATAGCCTTGCTTTCTTCAGATTCTTTCTCTTCATATAATGACCTCCTGTTTGTTATAGTAATAACCACTAAAATCCTAAAAAAACGCTCATCCCCCTACATAGTTAGTAAGAAACACGACACATTTTGCCATTTTTTGACCCCAAATATCCAAAAGGTATTGATTTCATTGAACAATTATTTTCAAATCAGCCCTTGACAAAAAATCACTTTTTGTGTTTTATAAAAACACAGGTTTTTATGGCTTAACCACTCTATTATCAAGCACTTATGTAAAAAACAGGTCATTTCTACCTCACCAATCTACCCATTAACGCTCTCTTTTTACCAATGGTTATGTTATAACTACATTACTTTCTAAAGAACTTTGTTATATATTAACTAACTAACCTTATTAGTTATTTATACCTCCCTTTTAATATCTTGTCAAGAAAAACTTTACTAACTCTGTTAGTTTGCTATAATTGTTTTATGATAATAAATATTACTTTGGGTGCTGTCATTAAAGAACACAGACAATGGAAAGGTTTGAAAGTAAAAGATCTTGCTAAAATCGTAGATGTTAATCCTGTCTATATCACTCAAATAGAAAGACACAACAAACTCCCCTCTCGTAAAGTTATGGAAAAAATTGCTAAAGCCATAAACTATATAGAACTGCTTGGTCTATGGGTTAAAGAAAAGCATCCAGAGATTCAAGAAATTAATGAATTAATAAGAAAGTATAAAGACTCTCAAAAGAAATACTCTGATAGAGTCTCTAAGAAAAATAAATGACCTCTCCTCCACAATGAGGTGTATATGATGAAGTGTTTACTTATTCCTTTACTATTGATAGCTTCCCTTTCCCAATCTGAAATAAATAGGTCGTTACCTCCAAAACAATCTCCAACACATTACACTGACCAACGACTTAAAGAGTTAACTATTGAATATGGCGTTATTCCCAAAAACGCTGATGAAGCCTATCTTCAGACACAAAAAGAAGAAAATAAAACAATTACGATTTGGATTCTTCTAGAGCATAAAAAGAAAGTTGCCTTGATAGATAATATCAAGAAGATGTTTTTAGAAAAGAAAAGTATCATAATTAAGAACCCAACGGAATATTATGTAAACGAGATAAACAATGTTATTTATAACAGCGCAAAAAACGATAAATATTTCATCACCACTAAAGAAGGGATAGGCGTAATCTTTAGAACTATTGCTCTTCAAGAAGGTGATTTTGACAATGGAAAAGGCAAGATTGAAACCTTAAGAGAATATATGGGAGAAGATAAGTTTGAGTGGTATAAAGAGACTTATCCAGAGAAATATCAGTTTTTGGTCGAGATGGATAAGGAGGTACAATGACTGACAAAACAAAGAAGATTATAGCAAGGGAAGGGCTGGTATTTCTGGTAGCTTTGTTGCTTGTGTTGGGGTCTGGCTACCTTGGTAAACCCAAAATAGGACTAAAACTTTTTACACTTAGTTTTTTAGGTTATCCAGCATACTTAATAATTCGTTTTATTGTCTGGGCAATTAGAACTTTGAGGAATAAATAATATGTTTGGCTTTGGCAAAAAAGCATTAGCAAGAAAAATGATAAATGGTGTAAATGGAATAAAACTGGTCTTGTATAAAATTCTCGTAGATAATTTTTCAAAGAAATACTCTAAGAGAGGCGAAGACTCTTATAAGAAACTTACGGCAGTAGTAATTAACGAGATATTTGGTTGTCATAATAATATAACCCAGCCAATTTTTAACAAAGATAAGGATTTAATTATTACTGAGATTAAAAATATTGGTATTAACTACCCAGAACTAAAGCAGCCTATTACTGACGCGATAAGAGTATACACACAGGCTAATGCTATGCTTTCTGACAATTTGCAGAAGAACTTTAAAGAGATATTTGACAATGCTATAGAAAGAGGTATTTTTATAAAGGGCGGTGATAACCCTAAAACAGATTCTTTTTTAGGCATGGTTGCCCCTCTTGCAAAGCAATATAAAATTACTAAGTAGAACCTTGAGGAAGAAATAAGGAGGCTTAAAATGTATACTGCGCCAGTATTGGTAATTGCTCTCTGGTTTGTGGTAGGTATAACTTTTAAATTATCTATACGCTTCCATATAGGTTTTGCGGTAGCCTTTGTTATTGCTTTAATAATTGCAATTATCGCTACGATAATAGAAAACATCAAAGATGAGTTGGGTTCGACAATATCCGACCTTGAAAGCAGAATAGATAAGCTAGAAGGAAACTCTTCTTTTGAAGAATAAGGAGGCTATATGAAAAAGTTAATCTGTCTTTTAATACTGATTATGTTAGTTGGTGGTTGTGCTACGAGATATGGCAGCCAAGGGTTTAAAGGTGGATATGCTGATGTAAAAATACAAGATGATATATTCAAGATTAGTTTCAAAGGCAATGCGTACCTCGGTAGCAGTAAATGTCAAGATTACACCCTGCTAAGGGCTGCCGAAGTAGCTCTTGAAAATGGATACAAATACTTTATTATCTTAGATGAGAAATCTGGAACGCAACAGTATTCCCATACCACTCCTGTAACAGCTAATACTTACGGTACTGCTAACGTATATGGGAGTTCAGCTACTTACTCTGGAAGAACAAGCTATTCAGGGGGACAGACTTATAATTTTAATAAGCCAAGGTCAAACCTTATGATTCGTTGTTTTAAGGAAAAACCAGAAGATTCCTTTATTATGTTATTTGATGCAAAGCAAATAAAGAACAATCTAAGGTTACAGTATAACTTAGGTGGTGTGCTTTATGGGGGTGACTAAACGTCTTATAAACACCAAACAACTATCAGAATATATAGGCATAACAGAAGGTACTGCTCGTGTCTGGTGTTGTCTTAAAAAGATACCTTACAATAAAATAGGTAGAAAGGTTATGTTTGACCTTAATGACATAGATGCTTGGGTAGATGAGCGTAGAGTTAAAATGCATCCTGATGGTGAATAGGGAGGTGACATGAAAAAAGTTGTAGCATTTATTTTGTTTTTACTTATACCCCTTAGTTCCTTTGCTGATGATGCACTATGTTCAATAGTTGGCACTAAGGATGGCACATTTGTTATCAGTAATGTTTCTGGCAGAACATGGCAACTCGTGTTAGATCCAGAGACGGGTTTAAAATATTGGATGCCACTTCAATATTTTGCTGAAGCCAAATACTTTACCGTCATGAGTATAGAAGAATTAAAGGAAAGCTTGAAATACTTGGAGATGCGTGGGGATAAAGAAAGAGTGGAAAATATAAAAAAGGAATTAAAGGAAAGAGAGACAAATTTGGGGTGGTCTGATTTAGCGGTTGATGACATAGATAAATATATTAAACAATATGAATCAGAAAAAGATGAAAAAATGCTAGGATTTATGCGTGAATTAAGATTACGAGCTCAACTAAGAGATATACCTTAAAGAGGATAGGTCCTAGACATTGAAAAGGTGAGATAGAAACCATTTCTTCTAAGTTGTCAAAAAATGTTTGACCTTTTTTTATCAAAGAGTAATATATCCCTATATAAAACATATATTCAAAACACAAGGAGGTGCTATATGGGTAAAAGATTATGCGTAGTATTGATTGCCGTTTCTGTAGTATTTACACAGTCGGGTTGCTCTATGCTTAGAGGGTCACATCAAAATCTAGGGGTAACTACAAATGTTCCTGATGCAAAAATATATGTTAATGGTGAACTTGTAGGAAGTGGTAATGTAACGACATCTGTTCCTAGTAATCGAAGCGTGTCCGTAATGGCACAAAAAGAAGGTTACTATCCTGCCTCAAAAGATATTGGCACTAAAATGAGTTCAAGCGGCGTATTAGACATTGTTGGTGGATGTATCTTCCTGATACCATTTGTTGGATTATTCTTCGCTGGTTCTAGAGAGTTACAAAAAAGCAATGTTAGTTTAATTTTAAATTCAAATAAATAATAAAATAAGATATGTAATCAAAAGAGGTAGTTCACAAATCATATAGTGGACTACCTTTAATAACACCTACTCCCCCAATGAAGCCACTCCGGGGGAGAGATGTTATTCGTGCTAGTGGTAACCCACCTAATGCCTTCCGGCACCCACCTATTATTCTTCGTTGTAAAACTGGTTATCTCCTACTCATAGGATACCTCATACTATCAGGCATATCACCAGACAGACCTATTCTGTGTTTCGTATCTGTATCACTAAGTTTTCTTTCAATTCTTTTCTTTTGTTTGGCTTCTTTCATACGTTTGTAAAAGTTACTCTTACTATTTTTCTTCATGTGCTCTCCTTTTAGCTTCCTCGCAAACTTCTCTATCAAAATCATTCTTGTAATAAGGTTTGTCTGCTCTATACCGCCTCATCAACCGAGGGTCTGATGCGACCTTTATTTCTCTTTCTCTTTCTTCTCTCTGTCCAGCTGTTGCATTGATAATCTTATTTTTTTCTATCTGGATTTGTTTTTCCTTTTCTTTCTCTATAAAATCTTTCATTCCTCTGGTGTGGCTTTCTTGTTTCTGTTTTTCCCTCTGAGCATCTATCCTCTGTATGTTTTCTAAGGAAAGTCCAGCTTTCTTCGTATAGTTAGCCTCAGATTCTCTATTGGGATTTCTTTGATAACTTTCTAAAGCTTCATTCACTTTTTCTTTTTCTTCTTTAATCTCTTCAATCCGTTCAGCGTGATGTTGCCTTCCCTCTTTAAACTTTCCATAATTTTTTTGAGCATTACCATCATCAAAATATCCACTAGCTTTCTTCTCCTCTACTGCTTTTACTCCAAAATTCATTAAGTGAAGTTCATTAACAACTAATTTTTTAGCCATAGTCTGAGTAGTACGATTAACCCTAGCAGAATAAGGATTCATTTCTGCTTCAAAACCCTGTAAGGCTAGTTTTGCATTCTGACGCTCAACTTCCATGTAGGCTTGTACTACTGCAGGGTCATCTTTTACAGCCTCAATATTATTCTTTAATTTGAGTCTTCCCTTTTCATAAGTTGCCCATTGTGTTCCCTGACCTGATTCTCTCAATAAAAACTCACTTACGAGCATCTGGTCTTTTTCTTTATCTGTAGGATAAATAATTCCCATTTTTTCTCCTTTTTTTAATTAGTGTTTACCTGTATCTTCAAGGTATTTTCTTATAGCTATTTTGTTATAAAGCTTATCAAAAATATATTCTCCACTGCTTGGAGAACCTAATCGCACTATACCTGAAGAAATTTTAGAAACAGCTTTTTCAAATTTATCAAAGTTATCTTGAAAGATGGTATAAACATTATCCTTGTTAGAAAAATCTTTATAGTCATCTTTTTCAATAGCCCACTCCCAAAGAGTTTGAAGCTTCTTGATAGTCACTTCATTATCATTTGGCACCTTAACTTTGAAAAAATCATAGAGTTTTTTAGGCACTCCATCAATGAACTTCCAATCATCGTGTAGTTCTCTTAGCTTTTTGATGTGTTTCCTAGCTTCCTCAATTTCTTCTTTGTTTTCTTTAGTTTGTAAATCTTTCTCTTTTTGTTCAATTTCTTTGTCTCTCTGCATAAATGCTTCGTTTACAGATCCAGAAATAAGCTTGTTTAGTTCCTTCTTAGAAAGATTATTTTCAAAATCTTCTACTTGTTTTTCTGTTTGGTTTTCTTCTGTTTTTTCCATTAATAATCTTCTCCTTTTTCTTTATCAATAAATCCTTGTCTCCTTAAAACATCTCCTACAGCATTTTTAGCATCCTTAAAACTGCCAGTTCTACGAAGGCTATCCATATCTTTGTTAAAACCACTCCTAGGTATCACGGGATTATTCTTGCCATTGCCTTCTATCATGTTACTTTTTTCTAGGTTTCTGATTTTGGTTTTCATCTTCTGTGATTCCTGCTGATAGTTATTTACAGCATGTTTACTCATTTCTGAATAAGCTAACTCAGTAGCTACATATAAACCTCTAGGATTATTTTGTAGTTCTTTATTATTGTTCCAGATTTGAGAAACTCTTTGAGTCATAGGATGATTATTATTCCATTGACCATTAAATCTACCCATGTTGTCTCTTTGGAGCATTTGAGGATAGTTGCCTTTAACATATTCTAAAGATTGTTCATAACCTTTGTTTATAGCCATTTGCTGAACTGTTTTTTGAATAGTATTTTCCACAATATTTTTAGTTTTGTTCTCTTGAAGCTTAGCTATCTCTTGTTTTGCCCACGCCTTATTTGCAACTACTTGCTCTTCGCTATACTCATGGTCGTAAAAATCTAGTTTTTCCACGAATGCCTCTAATTGGTCTGTGGTATATTTCTGTGGTTGTGATGGTGCTTGTTCTTGGGTTTGCTCTTGTTGTTGTTCTGGTTGTGCTTGGTCTTTAAGAAGTTTTTCATACTTTCTCTTTTGTTCCATGTACCTATTTTTGTAAGGTATACCTGTCTCATCAAACTCGCTCTCAGATATTTCTTCAGATTCAGTGGTCTCCCCTGACAGAGATTCGGTTGTCTCTTCAGCAGATTCTTCTGTTGGTTCTAAAGTTTCCTTTGTGGTTTCCTCATCTTCAAAAATCGTGTCCTCTTGTTCTACTTCTTTTGGTTTTAAATCGTCGTCCATTATTCTTCTCCTCCTTCAAGTGATTTAAGTCTTGCTTCTTGTATTTGTTTCTGCTCGCCTTTTTTCGATTTCATGTGTTGCCTAATAGCAACCCAATTGTACATCTTGTCCCATCTGCCTTCAGACCCACGAGGAGAGCCTAGTTTTCTTTCAATTCTTCTCAGAGCCAACAAGGCAGAGCTATAACTGTTTGTGTTCTTAGTTACAAATTCCCAGATTGCCTTAACATGACTCTTAGTTCTTTGGTCTGTCTCTAACTCCAAACCAAAATATCTATAAACATCGATGGGTACGCCATCATGAAAAAAGATATTCTCCGCCACATTATCACCTTTGTTACTGATAACAGCGGGAGAAGATTCTCCTGCCTTTATTGGTACAGAATTTTCCTGTGGTTGTGGTGCAGATTTTAATAATCCTTCCATAAATCCTCCTATTTAAGTAATTGTCCCTTCACCATATGAATTATGATTGGGATAATAATACATAATCCTATTAAAATTGTTATTTGCATAATCCTCCTTTTTGGTATAATTAGTGTATGTGGAAATGGGTATTATCTTCTATTCACAAAATCTCTTCCGCTACTAACCCTGAGATATTTATTTTGAAGCAAGAAAATTCTTCTCTCAAGAAAGAAAATTCTGCACTTAAGAAAAAAATTAGCGAGCTTGAGTCTTGTGTTACAAATCTTGAAAAAAATATATCTGAAGATACTAATCATGAAAACCTCCTTAATAAATATGACCACGACACCGCATGGGAATATTACATAAACAAAAAAGACAATAAACCTTATTGTTTTAAGTGCTTACATGAAAAAAAGGAAATACCTCTGGTTATAGTCAATCATTCAACCTTTAAATGTAAGATATGTGGTGAATATTACAACCATCCTGACCCTCCAAGGTATACCGATAATGATCCTAATTACGGAATATGAATAAACTGCTTAAAATAACTGCTGTTGTAATGATGTTGATAGTTACCCTCACAATAGTCTATGCCTTAATTATTCGTCCCAAGATACAAGAAAAAAAGTTAGATGCTTGTATAGAATGGGCAGAGCTACGTGCAAAAAAAATATTCGAATCAATCCTAGAAGATTATGATGGTTCTACTTTTCCACCCACCCATCTTTTAGAAGAAAATGATAAATATTTAAAAGAGATAAAACAAGATTGCTACAAACGATACCCTATTAAGTAACTTCGTTTAAATCAATTTCTAGGCTCATATAGCCTCTAGCCACCGCTCATACGGCTTATCCCATTTTCCAACCTAAACTACCCTTAAAAGGGGTAATCTATTCTTATAAGCTGTACTTGGGCTATGTCTAGAACTTATGATACTGCCCCATATTTCTCTAAATGCAGTTTGTTAAAAAATTCCACCACATCTTTATCTCTAAAGTACCTCTGTCCTGATATTTCTATAGATTGTAATCCTTTACTAATCCAAGAACTGACAGTACGACTTCTTTCTTTTCCTTCTTGTAAACCAAACCTTTGGATAAGGTCTAATTCTGATAATATTGTTGGTATTTGCATTTATGCTCCTTTAAATAAGAAAACCCATGCTTTTGACATAGGTTATTATTAGATTTCAAGTTAATGCTTGTGGTAGGTCAAGTGCTAAAGGTTTTCTTTTTTTATTTGTTGATTAATACCTTGTATTATATTTGGTAAGAATATTACAGTATTTACCATAGTTTTTATTTCATTCTTATAATGTTTTATTTTGCCAATATCGAAATATGCTCCTAAAATAACCCCACCTTCATCATTGATAACGGCATTTGTTGACATAGACACCAAAGTACAATGGCTAAAATTGTTATAAGACTTTCTTGCTTTGATAAGTTGTTTCCAGCTGTTTTCGTTTATTCCGAAGAATTTAGGTAAATTATCCTCAACTAATTTTACCCCCTTTGAAAATTCTATAGCATCACTGAGCTTTTTATAATTCTTTGTTGAATTTTCTTTACTAGCATCAAAAATTTCCTTAATTTTATCATAATAAGAAAGTTGACCTGTGCTGCATAATATAGCCCACGATACAGATTCGTAATGTTGACGCATTAAATTACCCGGTGCAACGATATAACCAGAAATAAAAATGTCGAATGCACTAATTATATTTTGCATCGCATTATGAATAAATCCACTGATAATTGCCCTTCGAGCCTCATTGCTTACTGTAATTGTTTTGTAAGCTCCATAAGCGATAAAGGCTTCTTTGCAAAATTGGTCGATTTCGTCTTTGAAATGCTCTTTAAATTTATTGCGATATATTGCGTTTTCGCCAAGAATATTGCTTCTAAAAAAGGATTCTGTTAATTTTTCCATTTTTTACCCACACAAATAACTATTGAGATTCTTTTTGGCATTATTATACCACTCTGTTAATTTTGAAACTTTTTAAATTACTCTTTATTCAAAAGGATATCGGTATCCAAATGATACCATTTCTAAATTCAGAAATCCAGAATACAACAAAAATAACAAGAAGGATAATAGCTAACCAAAAGCCAAATCCATTATCCGAAAAAAAATCCTTAAACCACAACAGCATTTTATTGGTCTGAAAAATATTAGGCTCTCTTTTAAGATACTTTTTATTAAAGGAAAATTTTCTTTTACAATAAACACACAATATTTTGGAATTGACTTTTATTTTTTCTTGAAATTGTAAATGTAATACTTCGCCACAATAAGGACATTTTATTGCGTATTCATTCATAATATTATTATAACCCAAGCTTGTTAATTTTTAAACGAAAATTTTGCAGAGATTTAGTCTATCGTAATATACATAGAAACTAATGGGGGTGGGGGTGTATGTGCCCTTTTCCTCTTGAGTAATTAGGTATAAGAATAATTCCCTTTATTCTCTTTCAATAATAATATATATTCCTATGGATTCACTACTGCATCTATTTAGTATCAAACATTGCTTGCTTTCTTTGTAGTCTATTCACTCTCTGTTTCATTAGGTTTTTCTTTTAAACTCTCATCATCTTTAGTAGGGGTATTTTTTGATTCATCATTTTCATATTTCTTTAACCATTTACTCATCATCATTAACCCTAGAACCCCTAGGTTTTATTAGACCTAGATTACTAAGTTTATAGGGGAGATTATTTGGTTTGCTTAACCTCTTATCCACTATCTCTTTACACTTCTCTGGTAAGTCATCCAAATTAATAGTATTAGCATCTATCTTATTTGCTATATCTTTGGGCAACTCTGATACACCTAACTTTTCAATAGCTTCTTTCTTTAACTCTAGGGCTTGAAATATAGCTAATGTAGGCGTTACTTTACCTGTAGAGCCTGTATAACCAAGTAATTCCCCTAATATCTCTAAGTAACCCTTCTTCACATTAGGGGCTTTTTCTGCAACATACCGCTTATATATCTCCTTGGTGTACAAGTCTTTAGACATGAAAGCATTGACAGTTAATTCCTTTGTTCTGTGTTGGATAGCTTGCTGTATTTTGGGGTTCTTGTAGAGTCTACTCCCTGCACTGTATGCAGTCTTTGCACTATACCCTGCTTTTATTGCACTATCTGTCATATTGAACCCATCTAATATATAATCAACGAACCGAATCTGTTTACCATTTAACTTCATTTTTTGCTCCTTTTATTCCTCTTTTTATTTCTTTTCAACAATTTCTCTTAGCCCGCATTTCTATATATTTCTCCTCTTTAATAATCTAATATACTTCCAGTCAACATCAACCATGACGGATATGACGGATATGACACATTTTTTCTATTGTTATCTATCTACTATCTTTTCCCTTTTTAAAAAAAGGATATGCAAAATTCCGTCATTTGTGTCATGACTGCTAAGAAAGCCTTGAAACGCAACAGTTTACTGCATGACAGATTTAAATAAATTCCGTCATAAATGCGTCATTTGTGTCATGGATTATAGATTTCTCTCGGTGGGTTAAGCCCAGCCTATACCATCCCAATATCTGCCTCTAGCGCCTCTCTTATCCTTTACTGTTGGGAAATGTTTAGGTAGCTCTCTTCCAAACTTATTCTTACTTAGCGGTCGGCAATTACCATCCTCACACCAGCGTTTGTATTTCTCATAAATCTCATCTTTCGTTAACCATAAATTATCCTCGATAGCACATACATCCTTAACAAATAAAAGTAGGTTATTATTCTCTTCACGATACAACAGTATCTCTTTCTCTATCTCAGATGTTAGTAGAAAATAACCTCTCTGTCTGAGCCTATCAAGCCCTAATAAACTCCAATTAAATATCCCATCAAGCTCTTCCTCTAGCTGATACTTTAGGTTTTTATTCTGCTCTTCCTCTTTGAACTGCTTATTGAATTTCAATATAAGTAATCTCCTGAAGAAGGCATCAGTCTTATCATCAACCCTAGGCATAGTGTTCAATGCAAACAATAATTTACAGAACGGTCTAAATTTAAAAACCTTCCTATATTTCCTGTCAGCACTCATCAAGTCACCAGAAGTCATAGATTTAAAAACTGAATCGTAAACACTTGTTTTAACCTTCGTCTCAATGGATATATTGGCTAGTTTTCCAAATAGTTGCGCTGTATAATGCCCATCACCAAACTTTTCTAAAGGTATGGCTGATGTATTATCTCCTCCTAATAGTTTCTCTAGTATATACAAGGCAACTGATTTACCATTACTACCTTCTCCTAATAAAAACAATGCCTTATCATACTTAGTATCCCTAGTTAAGCATAAGCCGAAAAACTCCTGTAATAAGTTTATCTTACCTTGGTCTTCTTCAAGCATCTCATTCAACGCCTTAACCCACTTCTCACACTTTGCTTCTGGATTATAACTAGCATCTAATTGTATCGTAGAATAAATATTTGGCGTATGAGGTATCGTTTCATAGGTATCTAAATTAAAGAATCCATTTTTTAAGTTTAAATACTTAGTGTCATCTAACTTTTCTTGAGGAATAAACCCTTGAGCACTTATATTACTTATTATTTCATTAGAAGTCGTGGTGGTAAATTGACTATTAAGCATAAGCTTTGTCCAATGTCTTAACTGGTCTTTCTCAGTTAATTTATACCTTCCATCCTCATACAAATAGAAATCCTCTAGACAATATATAATCTTCCTGTCAGTTAGAATTTCATCTGCCAATGCAACAGCACTATGCTTCTTCTTGACCTTTAGTCTCTCAAGTTCTTGATTTATTACATTACTCATCATACCCTCCAGCTAATTGCCCTATAGCCTCTTTAAATGAGCAATCGTGTGTTAATTTTATAAATGAAATACTGTCACCAGATTTTTGACATCCAAAACAAAAAAAACTGTTATTCGGATAGATTACAAAAGACGGAGTCTTTTCTGTATGAAAAGGGCAAATAGCTTGATACCTTTTTCCTATCTTCCTTAGCTTCTCAAATGGATAAAGATCTTGTATCGGTATTTCTTTGGCTATCAATTTACTTCTTTCGAAGTTAAATTCTCTATCTCTCGCTTTTCCACTTCTCAGCAGTAGCCTCAATCTTTTCCAATAAGACAATCTTTCTAATGCATGTCTATATTCAGCCGACAAACATATCTTAAAAGCCTCTTCCCAAAAGAATCTTGAGAATTCATCATCTATCTTTGCAATCTTAGTCAACACTGACTGTATACAATTTGTATAGCAATCTCTTACACCCTCATATTCCTTAATCTTTGAAGATGCAATGACTTTGGCTTCAGCTGGAAACAACTGTACTGCATCCAATGTAGATAATTTAGTCTTAGGATTCATTTTGGGTCACCTTTTCTTCTTCTGTATGCTGTCCATTATCTTGAGCTTCTAATTCTTTTAACTCTCTGTCAGGGTCAATACTAAAAGATTCTTTCATTTCTTTATCTAGTCTTTTTAAATCTTCATTTAAAACAAATCTTCTCTTCATCTCAATCACCTCTTTTTCTTAGCTTTCTTGATTTCTGACCTAGCGACCTCTCTTGTCAAAGATAAAATCAAATCTATATCAGCATTATTAACCGTTCTTTTTTCTTTAGCTTTCATCATAGCGTTACTGGCTTTCATATCTACCATTGCCTCATCAAAGATGTTGCTAATAGTTTTCTCACTGACACACATAAAAGTCGCCAGTCGTGTAAAAAGTTGCATAAAGAAAACACTCTGAAGATGACTAAACCCTTCTAATATCCGTATCTTGTCATCAACGACACTATGAACCATTTTGTGGTGTTGTTTTTCACTTAAATTTCTTCCCATAATACCCCTCCTTCTCTCTGTAAAAATATTCCTTGAGTTGGCAATAATCGCCAAAAGAAAACATTAGCTTAAATCTTCCCCCAATAAATACTTTTTTTGGTTTACAAATGTACTTTTTAACTATAGCGTAGCGGATACTGTTAGGATGACGATTTAAAGCCTCAGCAATCTTGACTAAATCAATAAGTGTTGATTCTAAGCCTTTCTTTTCTTGTAACATGTTTCCTCCTCTTTGATGAGGTTGTTTATAAAAATTATTTTAAAATTAAACTATATTCTCTCACTTATATAAATAAAATACCCATTTACACCTCATTTTATGCACCACTCCTTACTGTCCTTTAAGAGTCCTTTAAGAATCACCCCATATCCAATCACAGTCAAAAGTATTCAAAAACATTCAAATAATAAAAAAAGCGTATCCCCCTGCAAAACAAGGAAATACGCTTGTGATATAAACAAATTCAATACTTTTAAGAACAAATAAAAACAATGGTGCCGAGGAAGGGAGTTGAACCCCTGACGCAGGGATTTTCAGTCCCTCGCTCTACCAACTGAGCTACCTCGGCAACAATTAAAAATTCTTTATTGTCAATGAGTTTTCAAGGTCACT
>Ga0208904_1001350_pt1 | contig 16985 bp, 17 predicted proteins | sample AntAceMetag02UKB_FD_184774 | JGI IMG/M metagenome (GOLD analysis project Ga0208904, IMG submission 184774) | Saline lake microbial communities from Ace Lake, Antarctica - Antarctic Ace Lake Metagenome 02UKB (SPAdes) (version 2) | ecosystem: Environmental > Aquatic > Non-marine Saline and...
TATCTACGTCGGAATTGATCGATTATTACACTCAACTTCACCAAGAATATCATCTTCTAAGTTTGGAAGACCCTCTTTTTGAAGATGATTGGAATAGTTGGGCAATTTTAACCAGTAAACTTTCCGATGTCATGATTGTTGGTGATGATTTGTTAGCCACCAACAAAGAACGCTTAAATCAAGGAATCGAGAAAAAAGCCTGTAATGCCATTTTAGTTAAACCCAATCAAATTGGAACCGTGGCCGAAACAATTGAAGTTGTCAAAATTGCCAAAAATGCTAATTGGAAAGTGGTTGTTTCTCATCGCAGTGGTGAAACTTGTGACACTTTTATCGCTGATTTTGCGGTTGGGATTGGGGCTGACTACGTCAAATTTGGAGCTCCAGCTAGAGGAGAAAGAGTGGTAAAATACAATCGATTGGTTGAAATAGAAAATCTACTAAAAAGAAAAACCCTATAAAAAAACAAAAAATGAAGAAGAAAGTTGTTTTAATTGTTCTCGACGGCTGGGGAATTGCTCCCGCTTCGGCCGGAAACGCAATTACTCGAGCAAGAACACCTAATTTTGACCGACTTTGGGCCGCTTATCCCCACACTCGTTTACAAGCGGCGGGCGAAGCAGTTGGACTACCAAAAGGAGAAGACGGTAATTCAGAAACCGGCCATCTGAATTTAGGAGCAGGACAAATTGTTTTTCAGGATTTGCCTCGTATTGATTTATCAATCGCCAACGGCAATTTTTTTGAAAAACCGGCTTTTCTAGAAGCTTGCGAATCGACTAAGAAAAACAATAGTCGCCTTCATCTTTTAGGGCTGATCGGTGGTGGAGGGGTCCATTCTAGTCTAGAACATCTTTTTGCTCTTTTGAGACTTGCCAAACAACAAAAAGTAAGCCAAGTTTGGTTGCATCTTTTCTCTGATGGTCGAGATTCTCCTCCCGCTTCAGTTTCAACCTACATTAACCAAGTCGAACAATTGACTCAGCAATTAAAACTAGGTCAAATTGCCACTTTTTGCGGTCGTTATTTTGCCATGGATCGAGATCTTCGCTGGGATCGAACCCAAAAAGCCTATCAATTGCTAACCGAAGGCAAAGGAAACGCTTTTCCTGACGTTCAAAGCGCCATTAGGGCTTCCTATAAAGCCGGCAAAACTGATGAATTTATTGAACCAACAATAATTAACCCCCAAGGAGTGATCAAAAACCAGGATTCAGTTATCTTCTTTAATTTTCGCATTGATCGGCCTCGGCAATTAACCCGAGCCTTGGTCTTGCCTGATTTTGAAAACTATAAACCACCTCAGAAAGGCACATTTGATCCTTACGCGGAACGATATGGTTTAAAAATTTACGAAAAACCTGAAGGAACCACCACTTTTAAAAGAAATAAGGTTCTTAATGATCTTTTTTTTGTCACGATGACAGAATACGAAAAAGATTTACCGGTAAAAATTGCTTTTGGGCCAAAAAAAGTAAAGATGCCCTTGGGTCGTGTTATTGCTGAAGCAAACTTGAGACAATTTCACTTAGCCGAAACAGAAAAAGAGCGCTTTGTCACTTATTATTTCAACGGCCAAAGAGAAAATCCTTTTCCTGGTGAAGAACAACTAGAAATTCCTTCTCCTAAAGTGGCCACTTATGACTTGAAGCCAGAAATGTCTGCCTTGAAAGTTAAAGATGTTTTAATCAAGAAAATAAAATTGGAACAATTTGACTTCCTGATAGTCAACTTTGCCAATCCAGATATGGTTGGCCACACTGGTGTTTTGGAAGCGGGCATCAAAGCCGTTGAAATGGTTGATCAGTGTTTGGGAGAAATTGTTAAAACCGCCCGTCTTTTTAAAATGACAACGGTAATCACCGCCGATCACGGCAATGTTGAAGAAATGATTGAATTGAACACCGGTCAAATCGACACTAAACACTCAATTAACCCTGTTCCTTTTATTGTCGTTGATGATCAATTCGAAGCTTCCGGCAAGGTTCTTCAAGGCGGTATTTTGGCCGACGTGGCTCCAACGATTCTTGATCTCATGGGTTTAACAAAACCAGAACTAATGACCGGTCGAAACCTACTTAACATGTAGCAATCCAAATAGAGATTTAAAATGATAATTACTTTAGAACAAAAAAAGAAACTTAAAAGACCTTTTAATCTCGAAAACTATGGTACTTTTAGGAAAAATTTTTCCTGGTCAAAAGCAAAAAAGGAGGTTAGTTGGTTCAAAAAAGGCCATCTCAATGCTGGTTTTAACAGTTTAGATAAAAATGTTCTGAACGGTAAGGCCAACAAGAAAGCCTTGATCTGGCAATCCGATCTAGGCAAGAGAGAGGTTTATACTTTCAAAGATCTTTACCAAAAAAGCAACCAGGCTGCTAATTTTTTAATCAAAGAAGGATTAAAACCGACAGATAAAGTCTTTTTCTTTCTTCCTCGAACTCCCTTGCTTTATTACAGTTTTCTTGCCGTCGTCAGAGCCGGAGGAGTCGCCGGAACATTATTCCCGGCTTTTAATACTCAAGCGCTTTTAGAAAGGCTTCAAAACTCCCAAGCCAAAATTGTCATTACTAGCAAAGAATTGAGACCTCGATTACTTAAAATAAAAAGTCAGCTTCCTCAATTAAAAAAAATCATCGTTCAAGAAGAAATGGAAGAAGCCTTAAAAAAAGAATCAACTGCTTTTCAATGCTTTCTAACAAAGGCTCTAGATCCAGCTTTTATGCTTTACACTTCAGCCACCGGACATACTCCTGTCTGCGGCATTGTTATTCCTCATCAAGCAATCTTGCAACAGCACTTAAGTGCCAAATGGGTTTTAGATTTAAAAGAAAATGATCTTTACTGGTGCACCAGTGATCCTGGTTGGGTTACCGGAGTGGTTTACCAGATTATGTCCCCTTGGTCTCTAGGGATAACTCAGGCGGTATTTGAGGGTCGTTTTTCTGCCCAGAAATGGCTCTCTTTTTTGAAAAAAGAAAAAATTACGGTTTGGTACACTGCCCCCACCGCTCTAAGATTAATTCAACAAGAAATAAATCCTAATGAGGCTGATTTTCCTCATTTGAGACACATTTGCAGTGTTGGTGAAGCTCTGGATCCAGCTACCCTGGATTGGACTCTAAAAAGCTTTGGTGCTCCTGCCCACGACACCTGGTGGCAAACTGAAACCGGAGCAATGATGATCACTAATTTCCCTGTTCTTCCCATAAAACCAGGTTCCATGGGCAAACCGCTACCGGGAGTAGAAGCGGCCATTGTTGATGATCAAGGCAAAGAATTAGAACCAAAACAAGAAGGTCATTTAGTTTTTAAGCCCGATTGGCCAGCAAAAATGACTCAGGTTTGGGGTAATTCTAAACGCTATCAAATTTATTTCAAAAAAGGTTGGTATTTTAGTGGTGACAAGGCTTATCAAGACGAAGAAGGTTATTTTTTCTTCCTTGGACGAGCTGATGAAATCATTAAAACCTCCGGTGAGAGAATTAGTCCTGTAGAAGTTGAAGCCTCTCTGATGACTCACAAGAACGTTGTTGAAGCGGCGGTTATTGGCAAGCCAGACAAAATAAGGGGTCAAATTATAAAAGCTTTTTTGATTCTAAAAAAACCAATTAAAAATCAAGAAAAGTTTTTTGAAGAAATTAAAAGACACGTCAAAGACAAATTGGCAGGACACGCTTATCCTCGAGAGATCGTCATTGTAAAAAAGCTACCCAAAAACCAATCGGGTAAAATCCTACGTCGAACTCTTAGGTAGATGGAAGAGGACTACAAACTCACCTTTTTTCTTAGTTTCGTTAAAAATTATTGCTAGATCTTCAAAGGTTCCTCGAGCCGATTGTTCAAATTCTTTGGTCAAATCTTTGACGACCACGGCTTTAATTGGATCAAAGTTTTTGCTCAAAACCGATAAAGTTTCTTTAAGTCGAAAAGGGGATTCATAAAAAGCCACGGTAAAACCTGATTTTAAGTTTTTCAAATCAGTGAAAACTTTTTCCTGTTTGCTTTTCTTTCTGGGGAGAAAACCTAGAAAGATAAACTTATTCATCGGCAAACCGGAACAGGATAAAGCGGGAATTAAAGCATTCGCTCCTGGTAAGGCTTCAACAATAATCTCTTCTTGTAAACAAGCTTCTACTAGTTTAAAACCAGGATCAGAGAGCAGGGGACTGCCGGCATTAGAAACTAAAATTAAATCTTGGCCTTCTTTTAACATTGTTAAAGCTAAGCCAATCCTCTTTTTTTCATTGCCTTCGAAAAAAGAAATCAATTTGGGTCGAGGTAATGTCTGATCAAATTCTTTGCTTAAAGCTTGAAGTAAATGAAAAGTCTTGCGGGTATCTTCACAAAAAATAATTTCGCTCTCAAAAAGCAATTCTTTTCCTCGAAGAGTCATGTCCTTGAGGTTACCAATTGGCACTGGAACGAGAAAAAGCTTACCAAAGTTCATCTTTTTTGAATTGTGATCATTATACATAATTGACACGACAAACGGACTTTGTCTAGAATGAAAGACGCGCTCATGATTGAACTTTTAGGAGAATTCGTCATTAATTATATTTCCAAAGCTGGTTACCCCGCTGTTTTTCTACTGATGACTTTGGAGTCAGCTTTGATTCCAATTCCTTCGGAAGTGACTATGCCCTTTGCTGGGTTTTTGGTCGGCTTGGGCAAGCTTAATTTCTGGTTGGTAGTTTTAATCGGGGCAACTGGTAATTTGGTCGGCTCGTTGATTGCTTATGCCTTGGGCTATTGGGGTCAAGAAAAAGTGGCTCGGGATTTAATTAAAAAATATGGCAAGTATTTACTTATTACTTATCACGAAGTAGAAACAGCAGAAAAGTGGTTTAGGCAGAGAGGGGAATTGATTGCCTTTGGTTCTCGTTTACTACCAGCAGTAAGAACTTTTATCTCTCTTCCCGCTGGATTCGCTCAAATGAACATAATTAAATTTTCGATTTATACTTTTTTGGGTTCTTTTATCTGGTCAGCTTTTCTAACTTATTTGGGAGTTACCTTGGGAGAGAATTGGACCGTGCTCCAAACTTATTTCCACAAGTTTGATTTCCTTATTGTCGGTCTTGGTTTAATTTTAGTCGTTTTTTACGTCCGCTACAAACTCAAGAAATTGAAAGAGGAAAAAGAAAGTAAATAAAATCTTCTTTATTGCCGATTATATCTTCGAATTACTCCAGCAAGCTTGCCTTTGATAGTTACGTTTCTGGCAAAGATGGGAGCCATTTGACAATTGGCTGGTTCTAGCCTGACTCGAGTCGTTTCTTTAAAAAACTTCTTTAGAGTAGCAAAGCCGTTTTCCAACACAGCGACAACAATGTCTCCATTATTAGCCTGTTCCTGCTCTTCGACAACAACAAAATCACCGTCAAGGATTCCTTCTTCAATCATTGAATCTCCTTTAACTTGAAGGACAAAAGAGCGTTTTTTACCGGAAAGCAAAGAAGGAGAAACCATCAAAGAAGCATTAGGATCCGTATGGGGTTCAATTGGAGCTCCAGCAGCAATGAATCCCAGGACAGGCAATTCTACCCCTTGAGTAAGCTGTAAATTCTTTCTACTGGGAATTTCTATCCCTCTGACCGCCCCTTCATAGCGCTTGATCACTCCTTTTTTGGTCATTGTTTGCAAATGTTCATGAACCGTGGCCAGAGAAGAAACTCCAATCGCGTCGGCAATATCTTGAAGTGTAGGAGAAAAACCATTCTTTTGAATGTATTGACCGATGAAATCTAAAATCTGTCTTTGGCGTTTGTAAAGTATGACCGGCATTTCGTTTAATAACTCTTTTTATTTACTTCTGACCAAATATTACCCGAAATCAAAACCCTTTGTCAAGAGGCATTTTCTAGACAAAAAGCAGCTCTTTCGTTAGAATTCTAGCATGAGGAAACTTCTTTTGCCTAGTCTTTTGCTGAGCCTTTCGTTCCTCTTTAGCTTTCTTTCTCCTGAAATTACCAAAGCAAGCGGGGAATTCGAAACCAAATATCAATCTTCTTATCAGGTCCAATCTGATGGGCGAACCCTGATTCGCCAAGAAATCAACTTAACCAATCAACTTTCTCAAGTTTACGCCACTAAATATTCCTTAATTTTACAGACTGGTAATCCTACTGAAGTAACCGCCCAAAATGATCAAGGGCAACTAGAAAGCAAGATTTTTCAACGAGACGGACAAACGATTATCGATGTTTATTTCAAAGAGCCAATTGTTGGAGCCGGTAAGGGGCAAGATTTTGTCGTCACTTATTCTTTGGATGAAATCGCTCAAAAAAATGGCCAAGTCTGGGAAATTAAAATTCCTAGAATTGGTAATCTAGATCTAATCAACGAATATACTTTGCGATTAACTGTTCCTGACGACTTGGGTCAAAAAGCTTTCATTTCTCCTGCTCCGATAGAAGAAATTCACCAAGATAAACAAACAGTGTTTCGATTTAGTAAAAATCAATTAGAAGGCGGTATTATTGCCGTTTTAGGCAAAATGCAAATCTTTGATTACCTTCTAAATTATCACTTGGAAAATCTGACCAATAGTTCCACTGTCACTCAAATTGCTTTACCTCCAGGAACTCCTTATCAAGAAGTTTTTTACCAAAATTTAACTCCTTTGCCTGACAAGATGGAGGTTGATCCTGACGGCAATTGGCTGGCAACTTATCAACTGACCGGCAAGGAAAGAAAAAATATCACTCTTCGAGGAAAGGCAAAGATAACGGCGCAGAAAAGAGAAGAATTTTTTTGGCCGAAAACAATCAATTTAGAAACAAATCTCAGTGAACAAAAATATTGGCCGGTAAACAATTCCTTGATAACTTCTCAAGCAGAAAAACTGAAAAACCCCAGAGAGATTTACAACTTTGTCGTTGAAACTTTGGAATATGATCTGAGTCAAGTTAATGAAAATAGCCGACGAAAAGGAGCCTTAGCCGCTCTCAATAACCCCAAACAGGCAATTTGCACAGAGTTTACCGATCTCTTTATCGCCCTTGCTCGAGCCAAAGGAATTCCGGCGCGGGAAATAAACGGCTACGCCTATACTACTGAGGCAAAATTAAAACCTCTAGGAATCGTGGTCGACATCCTTCATTCTTGGGCACAATATTGGGATGAGGATTCTCAAGAATGGCAACCAGTTGATCCCACTTGGGCTAAAACAACTCAAGGAGTAGATTTTTTCAACCGATTGGACTTAAATCGTCTTGTTTTGGCCATTCACGGCCAAAATAGCCAGCAACCAGCTCCCGCCGGCTCCTATAAAACCAACAGTTCAACCGGAAAAGATGTTCAAGTCACTTTTGGTACTTTTGCTGATTTCCCCGAATCCCAAATTGAACTTGAAGTCATTTTGGACCAAAATCTTCTAAATAATAAACAAAAACAAGGCCGATTAATAGTGAGTAATCATCAAGGAATCGCTCATTATCCAAAAAACTTTGTCGTTAAACCCGAAGCTTCGATTAATTTTAAACAGAACATAACCGACGTTGTTTTACCGCCATTTAGTCAAAAAGAAATCGATTTTACGATCGAATCAGCGGGCAATTTCGATTGGGGAGAAAAAGAGATTAGTTTTGATTTAGACGGATTCAAAACCACGACTACGGTAAAATTTGGCCTCCAATTCCAATCACTGGCTCTCCCAACGGCTATTTTTGCTTTACTGGCTTCAATTGGAATTTTGGCGCTGATTGTGATAAAAAAGAGAAGAGATTGAGCAATGTTTAAAAAATACCTGAGACTCTATTTAATTAACTTGGCTGCCGTAGCAAGCACAGCTTATGTAATCGAAGGAGTTTCTTACCAAGGCGGTTTTCGTTCTCTTGCTTGGATCACTTTAATTTTCCTCTTGGTGGAAACGTTTCTCAAACCATTAGCCAAGTTGCTTCTTCTGCCAATAAATTTATTAACTTTAGGGGTCTTTCGTTGGGTGATCAACGTTCTTGTTCTTTATCTTGTCACCAGGATTACTCCCGAATTAATTATTAAAAGTTTTTATTTCGACGGTTTTAATTCTCAAGGTTTTTCGATACCAGCAATAAACATCTCTCTGTTCTGGGTATTTGTTCTCGCTTCTTTTTCGATTAGTTTAGTTGCCGCTATTTTTATTTGGCTAATTAAAAAATGAACACCATCTTAATCGCTTTTCAGTTAGTCGTTTCCGTTTTGTTGATTGCTGCTATTTTAATCCAAGCCAAAGGAACAGGGCTTGGTTCAGCTTGGGGCGGAGGAAGCGAGTTTTATCGTTCCAAAAGGGGAATAGAAAAATTCCTTTTTGCGGCTACTATCGCTTTGGGTTCTTTGTTTGTTTTAAGCGGGATCGCTAATTTAATTATCAACTAGTATTTATGAGTTGGATAGGCAAACAAATTCGCTTTTGTCAGCGATTCACTTTTGCTTTCTGGCGGAAGCAAAAATTCATTATTCTTATCAGCGCATTCGTCTCTTTGAGCGCTTTTTTTCTTATTCCGAGAGCCATTGCTCTCTTGGGATTAAATCCGACTCGCAACATTGGCTTGGTGGGTAAATTCACCCCGAGTGAGCTACCTTTGGAAATCCAAGGATTAGTCAGTCAAGGATTAACTTCATTAGACAATCAAAATTATCCTCAACCGGGAATTGCCAATAATTGGGAAGCAAATTCCAATCACCGGGAATACATTTTTACTTTAAAAGATGATCTGTTCTGGGATGACGGCAAAAGAGTCAAATCGGCCGACATTGTCTACAATTTTGAAGATGTTACTGTTCAAGCTTTAGATGATCAAAAACTTAAATTCTCTTTAAAAGAGACCTTTACTCCTTTGCCAGCGGTAGTTTCTCGACCAATTTTTAAAAAAGGGTTGGTGGGAATTGGGGGATATAAGATTAAAAAAATTAAAGAAAACAATGGCATCATTGAAAAAATGGTTTTAAGTCCCAAGATAACCTTCAAGTTTTATCCTTCTGAAAAGGCAGTCAAAACTGCTTTTAAGTTAGGCCAGATTAATGAATTATGGCACATTTCCAACATTGACGATTTGGAACAATGGAATAATCTTAAGATAGAGCCAGAAGTTAATTACCAGAAATTTGTCGCCATCTTTTTTGACACTCAATTGCCTAAATTCAGCGAGAAGCAAATTCGCCAAGCCCTGGCATATTCAATCAAGGATCGCTGGGAACCAAAAGCTCTCGGTTCTGTTTCTCCTAAATCTTGGGCTTTCAATAAGAACGTCAAGCCTTATAATCACGATCTAGCCAATGCTCGAAAACTGCTTAAGGAAATTGGTTCTGAAGCCGTTCCTCAAGAAATTGAACTTTCTACTATCCCTTCGTTGCTTCCCAGTGCTGAAGCGATTAAAAAAGACTGGGAGGCTTTAGGTATAAAAACTAAAATCAAAATAATTCAAACCTTAGACGAAGGTTTTGAGGCTTTGCTAGTTACCCAAGAAATCCCTCCGGATCCAGATCAATACGTTCTTTGGCATTCAACTCAACCAGTCAATATTAGTAATTATCGTTCTCCTAAAGTCGATAAATTGCTCGAAGATGGCCGAAAACAAGAAGACAAAGAAGAGAGGAAACAAATTTATTTCGATTTTCAAAAAACTCTCTCCGAAGACTTGCCGGCAATTTTTCTCTATCATCCCACTAGTTATAAAGTCACTAAATCCTCAACTAAATTTGCCTTGTGATAAAATTGTAGACAAGCCGAAGTGGCGCCTGCCTGCCGGCAGGCAGGAAACTGGTAGCCCTCCGAGTCGGAGGGTCAGGACCGCGACACTAAACGTGAGAGGCTTTGGGTTTCTGATTGGCCGAAGTGGCGAAACTGGTAGACGCGCACGGTTCAGGACCGTGTCCCACTTATCCTGGGATGTGGGTTCGACTCCCACCTTCGGCACCAGACTAAAAATAGATTAAAGAAGCTTTTTTTGTTAGAATTAACTGCACGAGCGGACGTGGCGGCATCATGAGATCCCGACACAAAAGCGAGTTCTTTGTGATTTTTACGAGCGGATGTGGCGGAATTGGTATACGCACAGGCCCGAGGAGCCTGCCTCATTTATGAGGGTGGAGGTTCGAGTCCTCTCATCCGCACTAGATTCGAGCGACTATTTTCAGTTTTTTACCCTCTTTTTTCTTTTGGATTCTCAAACAAATATCTAAGTCTTTAGTTAAAGCGTGGCCGCAAAAACCAATGTCAATTAAACCACTGCCACCATCTGACTTAATTATTTTTTTCAAAAACTCCTTATAAATCTCCTGCGCAATAATCTTTCGACCAATAAAATGATAAGACCGATCGGTTTGAACTAAAAAACCACCTCCTTTTATCTTTGATAAATTAAGCATGTTTTTAACATAAAACTTAATTTTTCGAAGTGCTTCAGGGCCTGGTTTAATCCGGAAATCAAGCATCAACCAGCATTGTTTTTCTCCTTTTTTGTCAAGCAAAAAAGAATGTAAACCCAACAGTTTGCTATTCGAAAATAAAAAATTCTTTAACAAAAAAGTCTCAAATGTCTCTGTCCCTAAAGACACAATTTGCTCCTGGCTATAAGGAAAACTAGTTGTCCAAATTTTTAGTTGTTTAACAAAAATCGCTTGATGTTGCCAATCGATTTCCAACGAACCAACTGCATCATAATAAAGCAAATTAATTATCTTGGGCTTATTTCGCCTAATTAAATAATTGATTATTTCTTGATAGCCATCACCAATTTTGGGTTCTTTCACTTTCCTTTCAAGGAATATAAGCGAAGCCTTGTTAATTATCAAAATGAATTTTTGAAGAAAAAAACGATCACCTTAAGGCTAAAAAGGGAAGAGAAATGAATGAAAAGCTTAAAAAAAGCAGCTTTTAAAAAGAAGGACTTAATGTTAAAATTCAGCCCATCATTATGAAAAAGTATAAATTTCCCATTCTTTCTAAGATATTGAAGGTTAAAGTGGGCACTAAGTACATTTGGGAAGAAAGAGTTCATCATCAAGCCATTCTCGTTCGTTTACTCGAAGACAGCTTTGGTACTAAACTTAATTTGAAAGCTTTTTCTTTCTATCCCAACCGACTTTATTTTGGGATGCCGATTACCGCTCAACCTAATTACGTTAAGCAAACCAAACTACTATGGCAAAAGATAGACAATCTCTTCCAAAAAAACCGTTGGCAAACTTACGCCGCTTTCAAACACGCCAATCCAAAGTTGGGTATTCCAGAAAAATTAAACTCCTTCGAGGAGTTGAATTTCGACTACGTCGAACTGCTTTTGTCCGAACTTGTTCTAATGGACTTGAATCACCCTTCGCACGGAGTAGGGGAGGAAATTGGCCTTTCTTTATTTCAACCCGTAATTGGTTTTTCCAAAAACCCCGTTTCACGGATGGTTAAAGGTCGGCCGGGGACTTTGATTATTAGATACAATCAAGAAAAAGAACTTTTAAAGATTCTGGGTCAAATTTCCAAGAGAAAAAGCTTCGCCAAAGAGCCTTTTTACATTAGAAAATGTTCAAAACATTCTCTAAAAACTGTTTTTAAAGGGAAAATCTGTCTTAATTGTCTTTTCAAAAACAGTCTCCATTTTTGAGCTTTTGTTTGCCAGATGTCCTCAAGCTTGATAAAATAACTACACTGAGGATGGGTGGTTAGCTCAGTTGGTTAGAGCATCCGGTTTACATCCGGAAGGTCTCAGGTTCGAATCCTGAATCACCCACCAATCTCGAGATAAGCCGAGGTAGCCAAGTTGGTCACGGCGTGGCTCTGAAAAAGCTAAGATAGAGGTTCGATTCCTCTCCTCGGCACCGTACTGAAAATAGGACATTGACATGAACTCATTATTATTGTTAGCATAAAACAATATGGGTTCCAAGATGAGCACAGGAATAAACTTGTTAAAGAGAGGTTGTAGCTATGATGAAATAAAATCGGAATTGAAGGTTGCCAAAAGCACCATTAGTAGTTGGTTTACCGGGCTTCCAGAGCAAGAAAAGGAAAAGATCAGAAGATTCCGAATCGATAATTGGAGAAAAAGTATTGCTAATTATCAACAAAAGAGAAAAGAACGAATATTAAAACAGGAACAAACAATCCAAGACGAAGCTGCACAAGCAATTTCTCTTTTGTCCGAAAAAGATTTGCTAATAATAGGAGCCTGTTTATATTGGGCAGAAGGAGCAAAACTCAATCGATGGGAACTTCAATTCTCCAATTCAGATCCAGACATGATAAAAATAATGATGGTTTTTTTCAGAAGGATCTGTTTGGTCCCAGAAAAAAAGTTTTACATGCAAATGATCTTACATTTAAATATAAACGAAAAAAAAGCAAGGATTTATTGGTCTAAAATAACTAATGTACCAGAGGCGCAATTCAAAAAGGCCTGCTATTCTTTAAGCAAAAGAAGTCAAGGCATTAGAAGTAAAAGAAAGTTACCTTATGGCACTTTGCAGATTCGGATACACGATAAAAAAATAGTCCATAAAGTTTATGGTTACATTAAAGGTTTAAAACAAGCGAGGGTAGTTCAGTTGGTAGAACGTCTCGTTGCCAACGAGAAGGTCGCGGGTTCGAATCCCGTCCCTCGCTCAAATTATCGCTAGCATTAATGCGAGGTCGTTTAATGGTAGGACCGCGGCCTTTGAAGCCGTTAATCCAGGTTCGAATCCTGGTCTCGCAACCAGTAGGAATTGGAAAGCTATGAAAAAACAGCGTTTGTCTAAGCGACCATAAACACTCACATCATTCTATACAGAATAAAAGTGACACAAACTTTAAAAAGATATTTCCTACCGACGGCTTTTTTCTTGTTTCTCTTTTTAGCAACTACTTTTGCTTCTTTTAAGTATTTCAGTAAAGACGAAGCTTCTTTAACGATCTCACCACTTCAATCAATAGCAACTCCAACTCCAACAATTGTTTCCCCACCCGGCGTTTACAGCGCACTTTTGTTGGGCCAAGGAAATCCGAGCCATGAAGGCAGCAAGCTAACTGATTCGATCATGGTTGTTAATCTTGATACCACTAATAAAACGGTCACTCTTATTTTTATTCCCCGTGATTTGTGGGTACCTCTGCCCCAAAAAATGAAAGGGAAAAATAAAATCAAAATTAATGAAGCTTACTCTTTGGGCGGTTTGGATCTGATCAAGCAAACAGTCAGCACTTCAATTGACCTGCCGATTAATTTTTCAATCCTGGTTGACTTCAATTACTTTACCCAAATAATTGATCTACTGGGCGGGGTTGACATAATAATCGACAAAACCCTTGATGACTACTACTATCCAATTGCCGGCAAAGAACTTGACGATTGCGAAAAGACCCCGGAAGAACTGGCGGCAATTAACGCCACCATGTCTGGTTTCTTGCTGGAAAAACAATACGCTTGCCGTTATGAACACTTACATTTTGACGCCGGTAAAACTCACCTTGACGGTGCAACGGCATTAAAATTTGCCCGTTCCCGACATTCCGACCAGAATGGGGGAGATTTTGACCGTGGTTTGCGACAACAAGCCATTTTAATTGGTCTTAAAAACCGATTAATCAGTTTGGGTGCTTTAAAAAACATTGAAAAGTTATTTGCCAAGATGTCGAGAATGGTAACAACTGATCTGAGCCCTGAGGCCTTAACTTCAATTTCCTCACTCATTATTAACCCTCGGGAATACCAGGTTAAACAAATCGTTTTATCAGAAGAAAATGTTTTACAATCTTCCAAAAACAGCCGTGGTCAATATATTCTTATTCCCAAGGCGGGCGAAGATAATTTCAGCGAAATTCACAATCTTTTTAAAAAACCTTTGTAGTTACTGGTTTATTTGATAAAATACACTCAGGAATTAGGGTCAGTGGCGGAATTGGCATACGCGCGACACTTAAAATGTCGTCTCATCAATGAGGTGGGGGTTCGAGTCCCCCCTGACCCACTTAAGAAAATTCGGAGTGTAGTTCATCGGTAGAACGCTCGGTTTGGGACCGAGAGGTAGAGGGTTCGATTCCCCCCACTCCGACTCGTATCCGGCGGGAAGGTCGGCCCCGCATTTGCGGGGCCATCCCCGACTTTTCGGCAAGTTCAAAGTCGCTTTGAAGAAAAGCACCGAATTTGTCCTGAGCCCGTCGAGGGACAAAAACGGCTGATTGCAAACCTCTGGGGAAACTCCTAAGATAAATTGATGAGCCTTGGAAGCGTTTTGTTGCCGATACTTATTGTAAGTATCTCTCTGGTTGATTCGTGGCTCGCTCGAACAAACACAAATTGGTACCAACCGATTGAGCCTCCTATCTGGACTCCCAATCAAACTCTGACCATTTTTATTTTGGCTACCGTCGGATTCTTAGCTTTGGTGGCTACCATTTTGCTTCTTTTTGATGTTCCTAATAAAGTCAGTCTTTGGCTAATCAGTGGTTCTTTTGCTCTCAGTGGCTTAATCGGTGCCTTTTTTACCAATATTCATTTCAATGCTTATCTGATCACTTTTTCCCTCATGGAAAATTTCTTTTTTTATCTCGCCATGATTGCCTTGATTGCTTTAATTTGGAAAATTTCTCGATTTGCCGCCATCTTATTAATCCCTTATTCTCTTTGGTATGCCTACAGCCTTTATCTTAATTTTCGTGTCTGGCAATTAGTTTATCTGTCATAAAAATAAACTAAAAAGGGAAAGGGGGTGATAATAAATGAAAAAGGAACCGTTGGGAATGTTAGTAACACTGTTGCTGGTTATTGGTGGAATTAATTGGGGTTTGGTTGGTTTAATTGATTTGAACCTAGTGACCATGCTCTTTGGTGAAATGACCGTTATTTCTAAGGTCGTTTACAGTTTGGTTGGACTGGCTGGTGTTTATACTTTGATTGGCTTGCTAACTAAAGAGTAAATTTTGATTTTTACCCTCAAAAGGCTTAAAATAACAAGACGAGCACGCGGGAGTAGCTCAGTTGGTAGAGCGTTTCCCTTCCAAGGAAAAGGTCGCGAGTTCGATCCTCGTCTCCCGCTCAAGAAATTATTTTGCTCCCATAGCTCAACCGGATAGAGCGATTCCCTTCTAAGGAATAGGTTGCAGGTTCGAGTCCTGCTGGGAGTACGAGCTTTTTTAGCCTCAAAACCACAGCAAGCTACTCTAAAGACTTAGTTTTCTTGATTGAATGAATAACATAGTCCGCCCATTGTTTTTTGAAATACTGATTTTCCCGTAAGGCAGACATGCATTGTTCCAAATCTTTCGGACTCATATCCCACCTGGGATCTTCCAAAAAACTCTTGTTTCTAACCCAATAAATCTTAAACCCTAATAATTTACACTTGGCTACGTATGCATCTCTAAGATTTTTAATAAAACTACTTTCTACGATCTGATCAACAAAGGATTCAATAATCTGGCTTCGGGGGATAGTGCTGTTTTTGATCTCATATTCCAAGCACGCACCCAGTTTTGCGGTGTACACCCTGTAATGATCCTTCTTCAGTTTGCCTTCTTTGGTTTTGGAATCTAATCCTTTAATTGCTTCTATGGTTGATTTATTTAAACGAATTATTAATTGAGAAACGTCTTTGGAACTAACGATCTCCTGACTCGATCCCTTCAGGGCAAATTGTCTAGTTCTCCAGTAACTTGGTGCTCCAACAATTACTGCCTCCCTTCCTTTCTTTTTGATTTGCAAAACACCCTCTTTTGGTTCTTTAAGATGGTTGGGGTTTAGTTGAAAGGCAAGCAATACACCGTTTTGAACTATATCTACTGTCGTCTTGTAAAAATCGTCTGCTTTACTAATCCACCATTGGTGATCGGTGTCGTCCAAATCCTTCTTGGTAACCACGCCTTCGTCGATTAGGTGTGCAATTTCTCTCTCAAGTTCTTCTTTCTTGTCTTTTGCGATTAGACCGCGAATATAGCTCTCTGACTTTCTGCAATACGCCAAAGAATAATTAGGACTAGCGCTAAACATCGGCCTTGAAGGTGTAACTTGAAATCCTTCCTCAAGAATATTCTTACATGCTTTTTTTGTGGTGCCATGAAAAAAAAGCGAGGTTGAGCCCCCAATATTTTTGCCTGATATGAGTATAGGTTCTGGTATGTCTTTTGAGATTTTGGTATCGACAATAAAATTCATGCTTAAATAATAACTTTTTCCGTGTCGTTTTTAAATGGTTGTTGTCCCTTACAAGCAAAGAAGATGTCTTGCCATCACACTATAAACCAGGCATATTATACAAGATTGAATTTTTTCTCAGTAGAAAGGGTTGTTTCTTAAATTACAAGCTAATGGTTCGAAAATCGTCCCACTGAGCGTACGAGCTTTTTTAGCCTCAAAAAACACCGCAGTCTGAGTAGGACTCGAACTCTTAGCTTCAAAATTGCGACAACCTTTATTTTCTTAACATTAGCTATTTATTGCCCTATAGTGATAGAATGGTGTCATCGGTTAACGTCTTGAAGATCAGCACACGAAAGGGGCGAGAAAAAATGATGGACGTTGTTGTTGTATACGTAAGAGAGGATGTGGAGAAGAATGTTGGCCCTCTAACAAAAGTCGTCTGGATGCGAAAATTCCAGGAATTAGTTGCACTCTCACAAGGTAGCAAGCCGGGCGTCAGGTGGGTTTCTGTGACAGGAATTGATCTTGTCGGAATAACCATCGAGATCCCAATCGCAGAAGAAGAGGAGCAAGAGAAAGACAAAATGATGGACCGCATTCTGTTGTGGATAAAGAAGGAGGCTTTCGACACGGCAATAACTGACAGCATTGCCATAGGAGTGGCAACCGAGACGCCAAGCCAGAGTATAAGCGTTATCTAGCCGATCAAGGCCGGGCTCAAACAAAAAGCTCGGCTTTCTTCTTGGATTAAACAAGCCTAATCGTTCGAAAATCGTTCCACTGAGTGTACGAGCTTTTTTAGCCTCAAAATTACCCGAGGTCTGAGTAGGACTCGAACTTTTAGCTTCAAGATCAACAAAGCCCAATTGTCTTCAAGAGTTGATAAAATAACCC
>Ga0208904_1001355_pt1 | contig 16934 bp, 22 predicted proteins | sample AntAceMetag02UKB_FD_184774 | JGI IMG/M metagenome (GOLD analysis project Ga0208904, IMG submission 184774) | Saline lake microbial communities from Ace Lake, Antarctica - Antarctic Ace Lake Metagenome 02UKB (SPAdes) (version 2) | ecosystem: Environmental > Aquatic > Non-marine Saline and...
TTCTTTGAATAGAATATGAAAATATGTCCGCTAACGCGTTCAACGTCTGGCCTCGATTGTCTGTTGTGACAGTGAGCGAAAATTCATTTTTATTAATTTCATCCTTCGTGAAACTTAAAACCGGCGTCTTTACTTTCGGGCCGTTGAAGTACTGAACAAGTTGGTAATCCGTAGTTTTATCAGGTATATCCCAATACGATTCCAGAAGACTCCTGGCTCTAGTCAACTCATTTTTCAGGAAAAAATGATCTTCTGGTAAGAATCGTAAAGGCGTTCCCTTATTCGTATGTTTATAAATAAGGCTGTTTGTATACTGTACTTTTCCGAACATCAACGTAATAATCACATATGTGAATATACATGCGGCCATAACAAGTATAATCTGAAGCTTGAACTTCACAAGGTGCAGAAAAAGCTGCCAAAGATCGATCTCATCCTCTTCAAACTCCTGGGGATGCAACATATAAACGACCTGTTTATCCTGAGGAGAAATGAGTTGTTGAGTTGGTGCGTTCTCGGAACTTTGCATTTTCGGTGACGGTAGTTTGTTCATTGACTGATCAATTGTTAATTTTTCGCTATGCCGGTCGCCTCTCGCTTAGGTGATTCTTTTTTCCAATAAAATTTGGAATCGGCGTGCTATATGAATTTTATGCTCGTCTTGTCGAATATAAATTCATTGTTATTTGAATTCATGCCGGAAAGGTTAATAATCACTGTAATTCGTATATACTTGCTTTATATTATCCCAATCATGTTGTGTGTATTTTTTATTTCTATACGAAAGCACTATCTTTGCGCCTTTAAACTGGTTTTTGCTTGCATTTAGTAACAATTTCCCTTCTTCAAAAACTATTATAAATTTATCAATATCTCCGGTTTTTTCAAACATTGCCAAGTCGGAACTGAAAGAACTTTTATATCTGGTTTTCAAAAGATTTAACAGTTCTTTCAGTTTATTCATTTTAAAATTAATAACCAAGCGGATGCCTGTAACTGTGTTATTTTCAAAATCAAGGTAAATCAACCCAGGTTCTCCAAAAATTTTAGTATCCCTGCAAAAGCCTTCTTTGTTGTCATTCCATATTTCAAGTTGAGGGCAGACCGACCTCAGTTGCTCAATTTTCGCTCCAAAATGAATATCTTTGTACCCCGTTCCCCCAGCGAATGCTTTAAAACCACTTGAAGCAAAACATAGCGAAATAAGAAAATATACTGCGAAATACTGCATTATACATTTTTTCTTCATTTTTTTACCCCGGCTAAAACTTAAAACTGCTTATCAATACGGATTCGATTATCACGAGATGAAAGGAAACCCAAAATCGGCTCCCATCTGAAATCCAGTCGTGAAATTTTCAGAAATGATTGTTTTAAATTCGATTGGACAATAGAAGTTGTTGTTTACTAACTCAATCATTTCCAGTTTTTTTCAATCTCATGATGCAAGGTACAGACAGAAAAAGAAGGTCGTTCATGCAAAATTTTGGGAGTTGTAAGGCAATCACCTCCTACTCTTTTTCTGTAGTATGCGCTTATGCTTTGAAGTAATAAGTCAAAGTCTCTGAATCTAAAATTCCTTCTGACCTCCTCCATTTCTTTAATGAATCGGCTAATTTTTCAGTGGGTTCAGTTATTCTACTTTATCATACATCCATTGAATGCTGTTACATCAATGGTCCAATCTTGTGTAAGATATACTTTCCCATCACTCCCATCTTCACTCTTACAGCCAAAAAAAGAACCATAGTAATCGCAAGAAAGCTTTTTCATCCCCCAACCCCTTTTTTTTGACTAGTTACTTGTATTCAGAGCAAGTAGGAAAATCCACATCACTCTACTAAACAAATTAATTAAATCAGTAACTACTCAGGACCTCTTCTGGCCCTTTTTGACTAACTTCATGTGTTGATCAACTTTTTACTGGACTAACTCATTCGACCGTGGCATAGTTTGTTTCATGAAGAAGACAATTATTTGCCAAGGACGAAAATTAAGTACCGACGATTTGGATTGGTTAAAAACACTGATCAAAGACCATCCAACCTGGACCCGCCATGGTTTATGCAAGGAAATCTGTCACTACTGGCAGTGGCGCACAGCAACCGGTCAGCTAAAGACCTTTGCGGCACGCAGTCTATTACTAAAACTGGAACAACGTGATCTGGTAAAGTTGCCACTGCTGCGAACTTCAATGATTCGCCCTGAACGAAAACCGGCAGCAGGTTTAAAGACCGTACCGGATAAACACCCCATTACAACATCACTGGCAAAACTCCAACCGTTGAAAATTGTCGTTCCTCAAAAAGGTTCCCAGGAAAACCAGCGATTCGAATACTATCTCCTGCACCATCATTACCTTAGCTTTAACCGCACTGTCGGTGAGAACATCAAATATTTGATTCAGGATCGATTCGGTCGCGATCTGGGTTGTGTTCTCTTTGGATCCGCTGCCTGGAAAACAGAGGATCGTGACCGTTTCATCGGTTGGTCTGATACCGCACGTCAGCAGAATGTCAATTTTATGACCAACAACACCCGGTTTCTCATTTTCCCATGGATAACGGTTCCTCACTTGGCCAGCCATGTTCTCGGGCTGGTTCTCAGAAGACTGAACCGGGATTGGCTTGGTAAGTACGGTCATTCACTTTATCTCGTAGAAACCTTTGTGGACCGGAGCCGTTTCAAGGGAACCTGTTACAAAGCCGCTAACTGGATTCGAACCGGACAAACCAAAGGGCGAAGCCGCCAGGACCGTTACAGCAAACTGAAGGTTCCAATTAAAGATATCTACCTTTACCCGTTGGTATCCGGGTTCAAAAACAAACTATCCGAGCTGCGGGCAACGTCATGAAGCTCACTCGAAACCAAATCCTGAATCTGGCGGAAAAAGAGCCGGAAACCTTGGCCGACTATGTATTGGCCCTGCAGGATCAGGTCTCTTTATTAACGGATCAAGTGACTGTCTTAACCGGCCAGGTCAGGCAACTCACCGCCGAAGTGGCCGACCTTAAATCCCGGTTGAATAAAAACAGCAGAAACAGTAGCAAACCGCCTTCCTCTGACGGATTGAAAAAGCCCAAGCCAAAAAGTCTCAGAAAGAAATCCACCCGTAAATCCGGAGGGCAGCCAGGTCATATCGGTCATAACCTTGAGCGGACCGACCAGCCGGATCAGACATTGGTTTTGCCCCTCGTTCGTTGCAGTTGTCATCACTTTTTGGGCGACCAGCCGGTAATCAATCATGAATCCCGACAGGTTTTCGAACTGCCAAAACCCAAGCTGGAAGTTACCGAGTACCAGGCAGAAATAAAAAAATGCACCGCATGCGGAAAAATCATAACAGCGGCTTTTCCTGAAAACGTGACTGCACCCGCCCAATACGGTGTAAATCTGAAATCTTTTCTACTGTATCTCCACCACCAGCATTTTATCCCCGCAGCCAGAATCAGCCAGTTGTGCGAGGATCTATTCGGGTATTCGGTCAGCCAGGGTGTCCTGTTCGCCGAAACCAAAAAGTGTTATTCCCGTTTGACCGATTTCGAAACCGATCTAATCGAGCGGCTTAGAGTTGAACCCGTCCTAAATGTAGATGAAACCGGATTCAATATTTCGGTCGATGGGAAATGGCTCCATTCAGCATCTACCGATTATCTCACATTCTATGGCATTCATCACAACAGGGGGCGCAAAGCAATGGACGACTTCGGCATTATACCCGAATTCCGAGGAACTCTTGTCCATGATTTTTATCCCTCCTATCTCAATTACGACTGTGATCATGCTTTTTGCAATACGCATCTGCTTCGAGAGCTGAAGTTCGTTCATGAAGAGAGAAACCAGATCTGGGCAGAAAGTTTGAGCGTTCTCTTGTTAGAGATGAATCACTATGTCAAAGAACAACGAATCATTACCGATCATCTATCGGAACGTAAAAAGAAACCATGGATCCGCCGGTACCAAAAAATCATATCCGAAGGAGAAAAAGCCAACCCCCTTGTCGAGAACCCAAATGCTCCAAAAAAAAGGGGACGAAAAAAGAAGACAACTGAACAAAACCTCTTGGCGCGGTTTCGAAATCATGAAGACTCGATCTTGAGATTTCTACACGATTTCAGGGTTCCGTTTACGAATAATCTTGCCGAACAAGACATTCGTATGATGAAGGTCCGACAAAAAATATCTGGCTGTTTTCGCACGTTCAGTGGTGCCCAATATTTTTCACGTATTCGTAGTTATCTTTCCACCTGCCGAAAAAACCGACGTGATATTCTGCCGTCAATTACCAACGCACTGAAGGGTCACGCCACGCTCGAAAAAATCACCTCCTAAGACGCACTCCTGAGTAGTTACTTAAATCAAGAGATTTTTTAAAGTTTTTATTATTATTACACATTCGCGACAATTACGGATGTGTAATAAACACAGCTAGGTTCTTATAAATAGGATGTTTGTTCGTTTCGAGTTGCTACATTCGCGACAAAATATCAGCAAGTCATTAAACAATAGATTGAAATAATGTTTGATTTTATATATGGGATTCACTATGGTTGATCCGTTATACTTTTTTTCGGAAATGGAAAATTTCGTTGATGATTTATAAAAAAGGTATGGATGGAAAAGCGGCTTCTTGAATACGCAAGGTGTCCCGATATCTCTTGAAGTAGCTTGCACCGGATCATTTCAATCCAGATTGCTTTCAGCTATTGGTGTGGTGGTATCACCTTCATCTGTTGTAGTGGTAGTTTCACTTCCGGTTGCCTCGTCATCATCTGATTCTAATCCCAATTCCTTGCAACCTGATAGTGCAAGCATGAGAATTGAAGAAAACAGGAGACACCTTATCGAGTTTTTTATTTTCATGATCGGCCTCGGAAAGTTTTTGAAGTTGAAATTTTCCATATAATGATTTCAATCGGTGCAATAACAAACGCTTATCCAGTTTGTCTACAATTCTCAAAGATAGTCAGCTGCTGTTCTGCGGGATTCGGGGACTGGGCGGATGATTACATGGTGGAAGTCATGGGAGATCTGAAAGACGCACTGGCAATTTTCGTTATCACAGCACGCGGTCAGGATTGTGGTTTTGGAGTCAATGAGACTGGTGCGGATGATTGATGCCCTGCTGCCGAAGGGACTCTAGCACAGGGAAGTAATATCGGACTCAAAAAAAATTGGAGAAATCAACAATTGAAATATCTGATTTTAATATTGATTTTTGTTATTTGTTCTTTCTCTGGCTGTAAAGAATCAAATCCTGACGGCATGTCTTATTATATGTTCAAAGGTAAAGGTACTAAGGATTCCGAAACATTCAAATTAAATACAGCACAATTTAGGTTTGAAAGCAACGTAGTCGCAACAAACAGAAATTCAGTTCCTGAAGATAAATACTTACTTGTTCGTTTAACAAATTCTGAAGATAATAAAAGTACTGTTGTTGGAAAAACTGAGTTAGAATCAGGTGAAGTAAACAGTAGGTCAAAAGATATAGATGACGGAGAATATTACATTAGAGTTCGAGTATTAAGTACTGTTGAATGGATTGTAACTCTTAATAAATTAGATTAAATATGATGGATACACACAAATGTGTTCTTTCTCAAAACTCGTTTTTTTAATTCATTACAGTGTGTTGTGAAAAATGACTTATAACAAGGAACTAAAAGAAAAACTGAAGAAACGCCAAATTGAGAAAAATCTGCTTGTGGAGGACAAAGATACACAAAGCCTTATCCGGGAGTGCATCGGGATCTCCGATAACAAACAAGAAATTTATAGCCTAACAGTCGCCACAAAGTGAGCTTCAATAACTGCAGAAAACCACTGTTGATCACCTATTATTTTCAAACAAAACAAAATACCAAGACCGGCAACGAACATGACAACTCCAGTTATACAAATCCAAAAGATTATCCTTGCGATATTTCTTGTGGTCTGTTCAGAGTCTGGTACACCAGAATTATTCTCTTGCATAATAATTTTCTCGATATTTTTGGGATCCTGAAAATAGGCTGCATGATTCATTTTATTCAAATTTTTAATCAGAACGTTAACAAACGCTTATCCGGTTTATCTAAAACTCTCGAATATCGTCAGTTGCTGTTCTGCGGGATTCGGGCTTTGGGGGACTGGGGGGATGATTACTTGATGGAAGGCTTGGGAGATCTGAAAGACGCACTGGCACTTTTCATCGTCACAGCGCGCTGTCAGGATCGTTGTTTTGGAGTCAATGAGACTGGTGCGGATGATTGATGCCCTGCTGCCGCAGGGGCATCGGGCTTTAATGATGTTCATTAATCCTCCGTGATTTCCCCTTATATTATCGGGGAAAAATCATGCTATCAAGCGGAATCCTCCTTATTTTCAACATTTTCCAGAAAATCCGGTCTTAAATCGATCCAGTTCTCCGGAGAAATTTCCGAGTTGATTTCCTGAATCACCAGGTCCGCGATCGGCTTGATCACCACCTTGTAATAGTTGGCCAGCAGCTTGTTCAGGTCCGGGCTGGCTTTCTTCTCCAAAACGGTTCCGAGCAACTCTGCCGGGGTCTGGTGTGCTTCGTAAAGTGAGCGGGTGGCCGTATCGGTGGTCACCTTGAAATCATCCTTGGCCAACTGGACGGTGGTGTCGATGTACTGCATCACCTTGGCAACATCATCAATATCAGTATCCCCTCTCAGGTTTAGCAGCACCGTCCGCCCCTTACCGGGGGTCTGGGCCGTGTTGATATCGTCCACAATCTTATCCTCGGTCTTGGAGGCTCCGTCCTCATCCACATCATCCACCTTCAGGTTGGAAACCAGTAATCCCCCCATATAACCGTTGTTATCATAAAATTGAATCCGCTGCGTTCTGGCCGCATCGCCCAGAATGATGTCGTTGATCGCTCCGGTGTACTTGGGCAGGCCGTAATAATCGGATTCTGAGCAGGGCATGATCTTGTGAATGATCTGCTCCAGGGTGTATTTTTTTGCGATATTCTCATCGATCACAATAGCAAACCCCTTATCCTTGGTCAGGATCCTCATCAAACGTGCGTTTCTTCTTCTGAGCCCAGCCACTTTGGTTTTTCGTTTATTCTGGATCTTCTCCAGATAAGCGTTTCCAAAAGTGAACGAATCGTGCAGATAGGCATAGAAATCATTCAGTGGAAAGAATTTGTAAAACTCATACAGGGTCTCGTAGTATTTGCGGACAGTGGCTTTGGTTGCTCCCTCTTTCAATGGTTCAACATAGAGCTTGTTTGTGATGTGGGGATAATACCCCATGGTCACCAGGCGGGCTTTGAAATCGATGGCCGATTCATGCAGGGCAGACATCCGCAGCAGCTTCGCCAAAAAATCAGGATCCACCGGTGGGTTATGCCACTCATTATTGTCCAGGTTTCCCTGTTGGACTTCGATCCAGGGTTCTTTGGTGTCCAGGTACTTGCTGACCATGCCGATGGGGGTTGCTTCACGATGCTTTTTTGCTGCCACGGGAGACTCCTATAGTTGTTGATGTTGGGGTTTTCTTCATTCCTGAAGAATTAAGTTTTGACGTTCGACGTCCGGACGGGGATCCGCTGGAGACCCCCACCGGAACCGCAGATCTTAACTGCGAGTTTTCGATGGGAAAGTTGTATGACAGGTGAGCGATCGCAAAGAAAAGGTCCGCATGCCCGATCCCCTTCTTGCGGTCCGCTATGATGGTTGATCTGCCGGCTCCGGTCGTTGTGGCTTTAATCGCCAGAAACGACTGCAGGATCATCTTTTCGGTCGAGTCAAACTCCAGTTTTTTGCCGGCCACGATCCGTTCCATGTGCAGGATCAGGTTGATCTTGTTTTCGCGATCGTAAGTGAACCGCTTGATGGTCAACGGCCAATCCACCTCCCGGGGCAGATCCTTGATCAGGTTGTAGACGGCCTCCCCAATCCCGGTGACATCAATCCCCAGGAATCCGGCCTTGTATCGCTTGACCCATTTTTTAATGGTGGCGGCCTGCCAGTTGATGGACTTATTGTTAAAGGTATGACTGCCCACGATCCTGAGTTTCTCCGGTCGGTGTTCGCCTGCAGCTATCGAGGCCGAGTCGCCGTTCTTTCCTCCACCGTTGGGATCGTACCCGATATAGACAGGGTTGCCGTCTGCTTTTCGATAACCTGGCAGCTGAGCATCCTCCAGAACTTTCTTTCCCTCTTCGTTGAGGACTTTTGTCTGGTAGTAGCACGCCTCCAGATCGGCCATCTTGAAAATCGAGCCCTCATCGTCGATCCATTCACACAGAAACAGGAAGGCAAACTGACGAGGTGTAAACCGCTTTTTAAGCCGGTCCATATCAAACAGGTTGCAGCCCATTCTCTCCGCGTCGTAAATGGTGATGACCTTGCGGGAGATCTCATCATCCATCTTTTTCCCGTACTCGTTCAACCCCTCCCAGATATTATAGGAGTAATGAGACTTAACCGACGGTGTTGAGAAATAGGTGATCCGGTAGTGCTTGTGACTTGCCTGGGCCAGGGCGGTATCGAGCAGATCCCGCAGGTTTGGAATCCAGCAGAACTCATCAATATATAAGTCGCCGTGATAGGATTGGGTGGTGGTGCTGTTGGTCGACAGGAAATGAAACTCGACCAGGTCCCCTTCGGGATTAATGATGGTGATTTTGTCGGTACCGGTGAGCTGGACCTTGAAGTACTTGATCGAGAACTCTTTAACGTAGGTCCGGATCTGCCCCACCTGGTTCTTGGATGCCGAGATAAAGATCTTGTTCTTCCCGGACTTCATGGCATCAACCAGGGCTTCCCAGGCCACCACCCAGGAGAATCCGATCTGCCGACTTTTCAGGTAAAAACGATCCCGGGCCAGATCGTCGAGAAACTCCTGTTGGTATTCGAAAAAGGGAGGCAGCCCAACCTGCTCGAGATCAATTCCATAGAAGTTGTTTTTCTTCTTCCGTAACGCTCCGCCTTCAGCTTTGGGCTTGACCAGCCTTTCCTCGGCTCTCTCTTTTTGGGCATTCAGGTTTCCCAGCTTGTCAATGAGAGTGCCGAGAAGATTGACCTGCTCTTTAGAGGGTTTCTCCAAAAACGTGAGTTCCTGGATCCGGTACTCCAGCTGCTTAACGATATCAGAATCAGCCACCCAGCCATATTTCCTGCGCCAGGTGCGCTGGGTTTTGGGGGCCACGCCTGTCTGCCGTTCAATGGCCGCCGAAGTAAGCCCTTTCTTGGTCAGCTCTCCAACCTGTTTGATTTGCTCTTTTGTATGGGCCACAGCTCTCCTTTCCAATGTTTGTGCTCATCATAATTCAATCCCGAACAAACTTGAAAAACTTTAGGTGTGGAATAGCTTTATTCCACACCTAAAAAACTTGCAGCCCTCTTTTTGCTCGGTAAAATGGAGTTAAATTTTCAACAAGAGGAGCCATGCAAGAGAACCTGGTTAAAACAGTCGACCCGCAGACATGGGCAATCTATCCCGCTGCCCTGGATTCCATTGCCAAAGTGGTGGCCAGTAAGGGAGGGGATGTCGAACCCAAGGCCCTGGTGGCAGATACCGATCGCGAATGGCACAGTTATGCTCAGAAGATCGGCAGCACAACCATTATCCACGTCAACGGTCCCATCTTTTATAACCTCCTGTACTTCGGCACCAACCTCAAGATCCTGACTTGCGATTTCCAGGAAGCCCTGGCTGATAAAACATGCAAGCAGATCATTCTGCATTTCAACACCCCGGGTGGAGTCATCACAGGAATTGCTGAGTTTGCGCGGATGGTTTATGAAGCCAGGTCGAAAAAGAAGATCATCGGTTACGCCCAGGGGATGTGTGCCAGTGCCGGGTTTTGGATCTTTGCGGCCTGCGGGATCTGCGTCGCCGATCCAACTGCACTTTTGGGCTCGATCGGTGTGGTTTTCCGGTTCGAGGACAACTCCGAGGCCATGGAGAACAGGGGATACAAACAGTACGTGATTACATCCAAGCAGTCCCCGCTGAAGAATATCAGCCCGGCCGATCCTAAAGGGGAAAAAGCCTACCAGGGACTGGCCGATGAACTTGCAGCCGAGTTCATTGACAGCGTGGCGCTATACCGAAACGTCACCGCCGCGGCCGTTGAGAGCGATTTCGGGCAGGGATTTATCATGACAGGGGAGAAGGCTGTGAAAGCGGACATGGTGGACGATACCGGGACCATGGCCGAATTGTTGGAAGGAACACTATTCATTAATACTTTAAAAGGTGAAGCCATGACGAAAGAAACGGACCAGGCAGCTGCAGGCAAAAAAACAGAACCCGCTGCGAGCACAGGAAATGAAGAAACCTCAGAAACTCAAACGAACGTTGATCCAAAGGCCGATGGCGGAAAGATCGCAGAAGAGATCTCCGGCATCAAAGTCCAGAACGAAAAAATGATCGGCATGATGGGCAAGGTCCTGGAGAAGAACGAGACCCTCGAAGCCGAAAACAAGGAGCTGAAGGAGAAGAACGAAACCCTGGAGGCTGAGAACGAGGAGCTGGGAGAGCAGCCGGACGAAGAGGACACGCCCAAGGCCAACGGCTTCTCTGATGGAGTCGAGCGGGGCTGGTAGGGAGCCATCTGTTTTTCACCACTAAACAAACTCACAAGCGGAGTACAATATGCAACTGTCAAGAAAAGCCCAGGTCGCCTTTGAGAAAGAGATGAAGGCCATGGCCATATCCAACGGATTTTTAGATCCCAGAGCCTCTTTTTCCATCACTCCGGAAAAGCAGCAGAAAATTGTCAAGGAACTCCAGGAGTTCAATAACTTCCTGCAGCGGATCAATCATGTCACTGTTAAGGCCAATGCGGGCCAGAAGGTCTTTTTGGGAAGCGACAAAACCGGAACCTACCGAGGCACCCGGGCACCCAAAGACCTGGCATCCAACCGGGCAACCTCCTATCAAACTGCCATCCGGATGTTCGATACGATCATATCCTATGCCCGAATCGATCAGTGGCATCACAAAAAAGACCTGTTGAAGTTCTACCGCGGGTATTACCTGCAGCAGATGGCTGATGAAAATGCGGCAATTGCGTTGCGAGGTGTTGCCCGTGATGCTGATCCTGGAGCGCAGGCCACCGAAGAGCTGAAGCTGGTTAATGTAGACCTGGGTTTTGCGGCAATCATGGCCCAGACCGCGGAAAATGGCGGAAATCCGGACAACGTTTTTGACGAATGGATTCCCGGATCCGGTTGTATCATTATCGGTGATGATTCGCGGGTGGTTCCGATTAATGGAATTGATGCTGCAGATGAAGGCGGCGGAAAAGTGAGCATCCCCCTGGCCAATCACGGCTTTGCTATCGGGGCCAAGATCGTCATCGCCGGCACCACGAACTATAACGGGGAACATACCCTGCTGGCCGATTCAACAGCGCACGAAGTATGGATCACCTCGGCATATACGGAGGAAACGTTCGATGCCGACTCGGCCATTACCCAGTATTCCGATTTCGCCAACCTGGACCACCTGGCATCAGTTGGGGTGGAGAGCATTCCCGAGCTCAAGATCAAAGGGCTGGCCACGATGATGGCGCGGGATGTGATGGCGGCTGAAGAGCAGAAGCTGTTTGCCTCCCAGGATCCGGCCACACCGTCTGAGCAGAAGTTTATTCTGTCGACTTTGAAAACCTATGGCGGTCTGCCCGGGTACCGGATTCTCGGTATGAATCCCAGCAGTCTCTGGGTGACCTCTTTCGATAACCTTTCCTATTACGAATTGGAAGGCTCCCGCCGGAAAAAGTCCGAGCAGAAAGAAGAGCTCGTTGGCTACGTCGACTGGAACTACTGCGAAGCCACCAATGTGGTTGAGGATATCGAAAAAATGATGGTTTTTAACAACATCAAGTTCCTGCGCAAGCATCGGACTCAGTCTGCTTAGGCTGAAGACTGAAGGTTAAAGGCTTGAAGGGGTGATGATTTTTTTCACCCCTCTCAATCAAATTAACGAATAACCCAGGGGAGAATATGGGACTTTTGAGCGATCAGAAAAAGCTGCAGAAAAAGTTTTATGAGCAGCAGGAACAAGGTGGCGGAGCCAAGAAAACGACACCAAAAAAAGAAAAGAAATCCGCACCGAAGAAACAACCGAGCAAGGGAGTAATTGCTTCGGCCAAGGACATCAAAGCCTATAATGAAATGGTCAAGGCGGACATGGCCACCTATAAGGGGCTGGCCATTGAGGACAAGCTGCCGATCAAGGCGGCACTGATCAAAAAGTACAAAGAGCATGTCGATTGGGTGCTTTCTGCTGCCTGTACAGATTACAGCCTAGCCGTCAATGGATACGCGATCTGGCTTTTTGATACCGGTGATATCGAGGGCTTTCTGGACATCGTCGACAGAGCGATCGACATCGCTCAAAAGCAGAAAATCATTTCCAAAAAGGATTATCAAATCCTCAAACTTTACTGGATTATGGATTGGGCTGCTGTACAACGGGACCAGGGTCTTTCATATGAGCCCTATTTTAGCCGGGTTTTCAAATCGGTCAAGGACTGGAAGCTGCCCAAGAAGATCCGGGAAGGGTACTGGTATTTCATGTTTTACAGCCTGATCGACCAGGGGAAGCTCAAGGAAGCAGCGAAAATCGGGCGGGATGCCCTCGGGCACGGAGCGGAGATCAAGGGGAACTTCACCATCCTGCAGAACATCCTGGCCGGCAAGTACAAGAAGACGTGGGATTCATCACAAAGAAAATTTATCAATGCATGACTCCCCGGCCAGCCAGGCGCGGCGCTTTCGAGCTTGTCGGCGATTCATCGCCTTGCAAACTCGTAAACCGCCCGCCCGCTGGCTTGGATCTGAATAAAGGTTTTCCATGTTAGGAGGCACGCACTCAAATCCGGTAGAGTACACCATCAAAAATGATGGATTCTTTCCGGATATTCTGATCAGCGACTTCCAGGAGCTCAAAAGGGTGAAAGCCGATCTGGCTCCGGAGTTGGTCAAACGAAAGCTGGTCAGTGCTATTTTCCGTGTCAACGGGTCCCTGGCGGCTTTCAAAACCGAACAGGTTGAAGCGGGCAATGCCACCCTGGATGCTGTCACCCAGGCCATCATTGATGAGGGCACGGACGAAGAGGAAAAAGAGCTCCTGTTTTACTACAAGGGCGCAATCTTCAATTTTGCGATGGGGGAACTTCATCCGGAGCTGGTCTCTCTTTTCAAACGTAAGGAAGCTACCGATTTCATGGAGTCCATTGATAAGAATCGACAGGAATATTACAACGAATCCCGGGAGAGTGTTCTGCGGATCCTGGGCACAAACAAGACCCGATCTAATTCTGGAATCTTCAGCTCGGTGGTCTAATGGAAAAACTCATAGCCCTGACTGACTATTTAAAGGATCCGGCAGTTCTGAAAAAGGCCGGTATAAAATGCAACCCGGAAAACATCGACTCATGGGCCGAAAGCGGGACTCCGGAGTATCTGGGCGACACTAGTGCGGATGATGGCCTCTATCTGTACGAGAATACTTATAATGCCAATTTTGTTTTCGAGGAGTGCGCCGGCGATATCCGGTTGCTGATCGGTCTTATTATCACCTGGCTTCAGGAGAACGATCCGGACCGGGACGAGCTGGAAAATTCGAAGATCAGTTGGAATGGGATTCCCTATGACGACGACACCAGCAATATGTTCATCGATCTTTGGTTTTACGAAAAGGTTCATTTGTCATTGTCTCCTGAAGGGAGCAAGGCTTCGAGGATTGGATACAAGGGGCTGGAATACGAGCTTGGAGACGAAGAAGTCAGTACAGCTGACAATGATGAGACTCTGCCACCAATAGATGTGAGTTAAGCCGTGATTGAAGACAAGCTGGTCTTAAATGAGCTGAACTCCTTTCTGGAAGATTTCATCAACCTGGATCCAAAAAAGCAACGCTGGCTGATGACAGCCATCGGCAGAAAAGCGGACTCCTTAAATCGCAAAAGAGTCACTAAACAAGTCGACCTCGCCGGGAAAAAATATGTAGGTCGCAAGCGTGAAGCAAAAAAGAAGATGTTCCTGAAACTGAAACAGCGCAAGAACATGTTTATCAAAATTCAGGGCGATGAAGCAGTTATCGGTTATAAGGGGTTTAGAGGGAGAATGGCCTATGAGCACCATCACGGTGTGAAGATGAAAAAGTCATTCGTCGCCCGCAGCTCCAGTATCGGTAGAGGCAGGCAGAAACGGGTCAAGGGCGATGATCCCTGCACCTATGAGCAGGCCGGAATTCTTTTTAGTTTTGTGCTGCAGGCGGACAACGAAGGTATAGATCCGGAACCAAAAGTTTCTATGAAACAGGTTAGTGCTGCTCAGGAAAACGAGAAGAGTGGCCGAAATCAGCGCAGAGCTGTGATGAAATTGTTTCAAGAAGCATACACTGCTGCAGAGGCAGGCCGGACAATCGCTAAATGGGACATGCAAATCACCCGGGTTGGCGGCAACAAGAATCCGTATTATTACCTGCCCAGTCGACATTTGTTGGGAGTGACAAGCCAGGATCTGCCCGTACTTATGAAATATGCAGAAGAACGGCTGCAGCACTATTTAAGCAAACGTTAACAAAGGAGAAGTCATGACGATCGGAAAAGTGAATGTCACAAATGAAAACCTGGCCCAGGGGCCAACTGCAGAAATTGAAAGAACTGCACTGTATGTCGGTGTTTCAGCCACAGGCCGAAATGCTGTCAACGCCATTGGTCCCAAGACGGATCTGGTCAATCTACTGGGAGCGAAAGCATCGGGCACCCTGGTCAAACAACTGGAAGCCGCCCAGCTCAATGGGGGCGGTGATTGGCAGGCCTATGCCGTCGGCATCGATGACAAGGTTAATTTTGCAGCAGCCATCGACCTGGCCATGGCCACCAAGAATGTGGAGTATATTGTGATCACGGATCCGGTGATGCCTGGCCCGGCGGGTTTTTATCATCGGTTGTGCAGCCGGGATCGATCCGGCCACCCAAACCTGGGCGCAATATCAGGCAGCCATGGCAGCTATTACCGATACGGTTGCAGCTGAAAGGGTGATGGTGGTGTCCAATGTCTTTGGAACGGACCTTGGAGCACTGGCTGGAAGACTGGCCACCATCAAGGCCAGTATCGCCGATACTCCCATGCGCGTGATCACCGGACCGGTACAGGGACTTGATGCCAAACCGGTGGATTCAGCGGGCGTGGCTTACGACATGACCCAGGTGACCGCCCTGGAAAGTCAACGCTTTACCTGTGTCCAGTGGTATGAGGATTTTGACGGCTATTACTTCACAGACGGCAACACCCTGTCGGCAGCCGGAGGTGATTATTCAGTGATTGAGTATCTGCGTGTAGTGGACAAAGCGGCACGTCAGGTGCGGATCAAAGCGATTAATCGTATCGCCGATCGCAAACTGAACAGCACCAAGAAATCCATCGCCAGCCACAAATCCTATTTTGCCGGACCTCTGCGGGCCATGGCCAAGAGCGGCAAGATTGGCGGTGTCGAGTTTCCAGCCGAAATTATGGAGCCTGGGGATAATGCGATCGATATCACCTGGACCAGCAAAACCGAGGTCACTATCGGCATGAAGGTCAAGCCTTACAACTGCCCCAAGGAGATCTCGGTAGGGATCGTGCTGGATCTGTCATCTGAATAATCGTTAATGTCATTCCGGACTCAGGTCCGGGATCCCGTTTGATATTTAAAGGCAGTAAAGCTGCCACAATTTGAAGGAGCAACATGGGAAAAAGAATATCCGGAAAAAATATGAGCTTCACCATGGAGCCCTCCGGCATCGAAGTTGAAGCGGAAGAGGTCTCCCTGTCGATTGAGGACGGCGGCAGTGAAGCGATGGACGCCGGCAGGCCTAATGGATATCTCGATGGAGATGTCAAAGCCAGTGGGGATATCAGCGTGGACTTGGAGAACTTTGATCTGATCAATACCGCAGCCAAAAATGCAGGCTCGTTCAGCCAGATGCCTTTACAGGACTTTTTGTGGTTTGCCGATGTGGAAGGTTTCGAAGAGAAGGTGGAAGCCTTCGGCTGTAAGTTGTATCTGGCGGACGTGGTTAACCACAAACCGGCCGGCAGCGAGAAACTCTTGCGCAAGATCCCTTACAAAGTCACCGGCAAGGATTTTGTCAAAATCAACGGTGTGCCTTATCTACCTGTTGAAGGGGCCTAAGATGGCATCATTCGGGAAAAGGTCACGGCGGCGGCTTGCAACCTGTCATCCGGACCTGCAGCGGCTATTCAGGGCAGTGGTCCCGATATACGATTGCACTATTCTGGATGGATACCGGGGTAAAACCCGGCAGAACAAACTGTTCGCCCTGGGCAAATCCAAGGTGAAGTACCCAAAGGGCAGGCACAACAAAAAGCCCTCTGAAGGTATCGATGTGGCACCTTGGCCTATCCCGGATTGGGAGGATCGGAAATTCTTTTATTTTTTCGGGGGTGTCGTCAAAGGCATTGCCAAATGCTTAGAGATTAAGATCCGTTGGGGCGGTGACTGGGATGGTGACAACGATCTGAACGATCAAACCTTTAACGACCTGATTCATTTCGAACTGGTCGAGGACTGAACATGTGCGACAAGTGCGACGGACAACTGCTTTTATTGATCGGGGAGATCAAAGGGACGGTCCAGGAGATCAAAACCGAGCAGGGTGTCATGCGTACTGAGATCACCGATCTGCGCAAGGATATTTCAACCAAAGACAAAGAGCAGCAGGATAACCACCGGGATTTGGAAAAGGATGTGACGAAGTTCAAACTCAAAACACTCGGCTTCGCCTCTATCCTGGGAGGCGTTTTTGGTTTCTTAAGTAAATTTATTCCCTAGGGAGTTAGCCATGAAAATGTTGAATCTCTTTATTAAATTGATGTTTTTCACCGTGTTTGCCCTTTTTATCTTTTTAGCTGGCAGGCTGTCGGCAGCGGAAGGCACGGTTGATT
>Ga0208904_1001356_pt1 | contig 16917 bp, 17 predicted proteins | sample AntAceMetag02UKB_FD_184774 | JGI IMG/M metagenome (GOLD analysis project Ga0208904, IMG submission 184774) | Saline lake microbial communities from Ace Lake, Antarctica - Antarctic Ace Lake Metagenome 02UKB (SPAdes) (version 2) | ecosystem: Environmental > Aquatic > Non-marine Saline and...
GAACAGCAATTGTTGATACTCCCAAAGGTATTTTAGTTGCTTCTGGAAGAAGAAAAATATTCTTATTGCCCGGCGGTGGAACTGAAAAAAAGGCAAAAGAGTCAAGAAGAAAAGCGGCAATAAGAGAATTAAGAGAAGAAACTGGACTAAGAGCTTATTATTCTAAATATCTTTTCACCTACAACGAACAAAAATATTATCCAGACGGAAGAAAAAGAAAAATAGTAAATTTGCATAAAGTATTTTTAATAAAGGCAAAAGGACACGCAAGACCAAGAGAGGAAGTAAAACATATTGCTTATTACAAAGATGGAAATATCAGTCTTCCATACAACACTAAAAAAATTGTTGAAAAATATTTAGAAATGAAAAAACAAAAATCTCCTCTGGAATTTTTGAAAAGAATTTTTGGAATCTGAAAAGTGCCAAATAAATAGAAAAATTTGCGTGAGTGATAACGAACCTCTTAACCTTTGTTAGACGAAATTTTTAATTTCGTTGTGGTTTTCGTTGGTCGGTTAAGAGAAGTTTTTCTGCGAGGCGAAGCCGAGACTATCTGTCCGTAGGACTGGGGGCTTCCGTTTTTTTATCAATCAGCGAGGGACAAATTGCGTATAACATTGGGGATAAGGAAAGTTTTGACCCCTCGAAAAAATTCCCCTCGTGAAACAGAGCTGAGAATTTTTTCAGAGATGGAGCGAAATTTGGGAAAATGCCGAGCTGAGGCATTTTCTCTTTATCCCCTGTTATGTCTGGGTGAGCGTTAGCGAAAGCGCGTAGCGTTCCCAAGGATTTTTTCTTGAAAAGAAAAAACCGCAGAGTTGTGAGAAGGCACTTGTATTAATTTTAAAAATGCCCGTTGGGATGGTGGGCTTTTAGCCATCCCATTAAATTTGAGGTGTGCGCCCTTCTTTGCTTCTTTCTTTCTAAGAAAGAAGATGAAATAATCTTTTTGGGGTGGAAAGTTTTATATATCTATTCCATTGTTCTAATTTTATGGAAGTTATATTTGTTAGACATGGAGAAACAAAAAATAATGTAGATGGAACTATCCAAGGACCAGAACATGGAGATATTAACGAAAAAGGAGAAAAAGAAATTGAAAAAATTAGTCAAATTTTAAAAAATGAGAAAATAGATGTTTTTTATTCCAGTGATATCCCTAGATGCAAAATAACTTCAGAATGTATAAATAAATTTCATAATCTAAAAATAAACTTTACAGAATTGATAAGAGAAAAATATAATGGAGATTGGACAGGGAAAAACTACAAAGATGTTAGTTGGGATCAATTGGATGGAACCTTCGAGGCAAGAAAGGTTAATAATGGAGAAAGTCTGATTGAGGTTAGATCTCGTGCAAGAGAATTTGTCAAAGAAATAATCGATAAATATGGCGAAACTGATAAAAAGATCTTGGTTGTAAGTCATGGAGCATTTCTAAAAATATTAATGGGAGATTTGTTAGGAATGGAAATAAAGAATTCCATATTTAATCTTAAAATTAATCATTGCTCACCAATCAGAGTGTATTTTAGTGATATGGTTTTTGAAAATAAAGATCATAAAAATGTTCCAAGTGTTTCTTTATAGGAAAATTTATAAGTAACCTTTTTTAAGTAGTAAATATGGTAGAACTAAGAAACAAAGAGGTTATCTGTCTTGAAGGCATAGTCGGAGCAGGCAAAACTACTCAGATAGAGTTATTATATGATAAACTTTCTCCAAATTGTTTTTTAATTCCTGAATTAAATGAAATATCCCCCATGAAAGAAGTCAGAGAAGAGCTAAAAAGAACTGGAAGAATTTCCAACATGACTAATCAAGATGTTTTAAATATTATCAAGGCAAGAGGGAAAATTCATCGAAGATTATTATCTGAATCAAACAGTTACATAGTTTTAATGGATAGAGGAATCTATACTGGAATGGTATTTGAATCAGGTGAGAATGATATGTGGAAAGTTGAAGAAGCAAGTAGAAAAGAAGGCGTTATAATTCCAGATTTATGTTTTATATTGTATTGTGATTCTGCCAAGGCATTAGAAAGAATTGACGAACGAAGAATAAGAGTAGGCAAATATAAACATAGGGCATTTCATGAAAATGCAGAATACATTGAAAGAACAAAAGAAAGATATTTTGAAATTGTTAAACAACGACCAGCAATATTGATAGAAACTTCTGGGTGTAAGGAAGAGATTCATAATAAAATAATGGGGGAAATTTACAATGCTGGATTTTTATAGTCAGAGAAAGTTATGGGGAACCCATAGGATCTATAAAGAAACCCTTAAATTTGATGAGATTGTTAAGGAAGTTTTTGAAGAAGCTAAAAAATCTGAAGAGATTAACTCTCCTATGGCGGTATTTGCTTATGGTTCTCCTGGAAGATACGAACTTACTGGAGGCGACTCAGATGCGGACATTTTAATTGCGGAACCTTCCGCAAATCAAGAAAGTGATAGATTGAAAAAAGTTCTTAAAGATAGATGGGGCGCTTTTGATTTTTCAAAGGTAGATGTTCCTCCTTGGAGCACATACGGAGACATAGAAACTTTTTTGAGGACAAGTCTTGTTGAAGGAAATCAGGTTTTAGAGACAAGATTTATTTGTGGAGATGAAAGTGTTAGGAAGGAAATAGAATCTCAAAAGAAAAAATATGATTCTCCACATAGAGAATTAGTAAATATAATTTTTAATAGATTATACTTTGATCAATATTTCAAGCAAAGAGTGAGAAATGGTGCAAAAAATATAAAATATTGCAATGGTGGAACAAGAGATTTTTTAGTGTTTTATTGGTATGACAGATTATGCAGAAAAGTTGAGGGAGAAGAAACATCATTATCTGGCTTAAAACAACCTAAAATCAAAGAAGGATTAGAAAGATTAATGATGGAAGGAGCGATTAATGGAGAACAATTTGGAAGAGCTATTGAGGCAGTTAATGGCTTAATTGAACTGAGAACAGATGCGCTTATTGCAAATCGGGGAACAGAAGAAAGAGGATTATCTGTCTTAGACGATAGATTAATTGAAAGATTACAAAAAGATTTTCAATATCCTGCTAAAGAAAAAGTAGTGGGATTTTTTGAATATGTCACTCGCTCAATAAATGAAGTGGTAAAAACATCTTTAGAAAGAACATTAGAGATAGGATCAACTTTTTATGGAACCAACTGGAAAGATGGAATTAAAACTGCTTATTCCATATCAACACCTCAAGAAGAAAGACTTCAAATTCCAGATATTGATGCCCCAACAAGAATCTCTTTGTTATGGGGTGCTTCTAATTCAGGAGACTCAGAAGGATTTCAAAAATTGTCTAAAAGATATACAAACACAACCGACTGGGGAACAATAGCTTCAATTGCTTGTAGTCCCCTTTGTAGTCCCGAGATTCTTCATGAAATTGGAACTGGAATTGCCAAAGAGAATGGTTATGGTTATATTTTAAGAATTGTAGGTAGGAATAATAATACAAGGAAAGAAACATTAAAACAAATTGCAGAAGATCCAAGATTAGATAAAAGATATACTGAAGTTGCTAAAACTGCTTTAGAGTATGGAACTCAAAAAGCGAATAATTTGATTTGAATTTGGGGCGGGAAAGATTATTTCAATATAAATTCTTTTTCGAAGAAAAAGACTATCTGTTTTTCTGAAAGAAAAACCAAGCACACATCTCTAAATTAGGGGTGGGTGGTCGGGGGAATTGAAGTGCCATCTTTAACTATCTTTAAACTCTTGAATTTAGTGCCTTCGAACAATTAGACATAACATCGGGGATAAGGAAAGTTCTTCTGACCTCGAGACTGGAGCGGAACCTCGCAGGCTCGAGCTGGAAGAAGAATTTGGGGAATTTCTGCAAGAAATTCCTCTTTATCCCCTGTTAAGTCGTGGGAGCGAACAAAGAATATTGTGAGTGAGAGCCTGCAAGGCGTTACCGAGCGAAGCGAAGGAGTTTTTTCTTCTGCGTTAAGAAAATTTAAATCTCCTATCTTGGGTGGGAAGCGCGCGCTTTTTTGCTTACTTTTTTCTAAAAAAGAAGTTTCCGTTAACTTAATAAATAAGGACATTATTTTTATTATTATGGATTATAAAGAAAAAATAAAAATTGTAAAGGAAGTCGGAGAAGAGATTATTTCTGAAGAAGAGCTTAAGGAACTTTTTTCTAAAAAGAAAAATCCAATCGCATATGATGGTTTCGAACCTTCCGGAAAAATTCATATAGCTCAAGGTTTGCTCCGTGCAATAAATATTAATAAATTAACCAAGACAGGAATCAAATTTAAAATGTGGGTTGCAGATTGGTTTGGGATGCTTAATAATAAGATGGGGGGAGATTTAGAAAAAATTAGGATTGTAGGAGAATATTTTATTGAAGTATGGAAAGCTTGCGGGATGGATCTTGATAATGTTGAATTTATTTGGACAAGCGAATATATCAAAAAACACCCCGAATATTGGGAAACTGTTTTAAGGTTGAGTATGAATGCAACTGTCCAGAGAGTTTTAAGGTGTGGACAGATTATGGGTCGTGAAGAAAATGTTTCCAATCCTTCTTCATATATTTTTTATCCGATAATGCAAGCCGCAGATATTCATCATCTCGAAGCAGATATTGCTCAATTAGGAATGGATCAAAGAAAGGTAAATATGCTTGCTCGAGAAATATTTCCAAAACTGGGATTTAAGAAACCAATTGCAGTTCATCATCATATGCTTATGGGATTAACTGAACCAAAAAATATTGGTTTAAGGGGAATTGATTCTGCTATCTCAAAGAAAATGAGTAAATCTAATCCAAATTCGGCTATTTTTATGACCGATAGTGAAAAAGAAATTAATGAAAAATTTAAGAAAGCTTATTGCCCGGAAGGCCAAGTAGATGACAACCCGGTTTTAGAATATTGTAAATATATAATTTTTGAAAAAATTGATACATTTAAGATAGAAAGACCTGAAAAATTTGGGGGGAATATGTCATATAATTCTTATGAAGATTTGGAAAAGGATTTTATTGAAAGGAAAATCCATCCTATGGATCTGAAAGAAGCTTCTGCAAAATATATTAATAACCTTCTTGAACCTGTTAGAAAACATTTCAAAGAAAATGAGAATGCTAAGGAGTTATTGAAGAAAGTGAATAACTACTTAGAAAAATGAAAATTCTATGTATCTCCGATCTTCACTTTGGAATAAGTAGAAAAAGGTTCTCCGAGGTTTATGGGGGAAAATTACCCAATCAAAAAGAGATTTTAAAAAAGATGGAGGTATTCTGTGAAAAAAAAAGGATAAACATTCTTATTATTGCAGGAGATATATTCGACTCCGATAAACCATTAAAACAAGATATAGATTTTTTAAGAAAATTTTTCAAGAAGCTAGCATTATTTAACATAAAAGTTTTATTAATTTCTGGCAATCATGAAATCAAAATGCAAAAATCATTCTGGAACGAGAATAAATTCCCAGAGAATATTTTTCTATTGGATAGAATAAAATATATTCGCGGATTGCAGATAGAGAATATCAATTTTGTTGGAAGGGGATACAATCAAAAGATATGTCCAAAAAATATAAAAAATATAAAAAATATAATAAATGTTTTAATATTACATAAAGAAATATCAGGGGATTTGGTTTCCAAGATTTATCCAATTAAATTAAATAATAAAAACTCATTAGACTTAAAAGAAATTAAAAAGATAAATTTTGAAGTAAACATACTAGGACACCTCCATTCATTTTTTAGATTAAATTTGGGAAATAAAAGAGAACTAATTAACTGTGGATCAATTATGGGAAAACCATTTAAGAATGTCTCAGGAAAAACAGGAATAATCTTAAATATAAAAGACAACAAAGTAAATATAAGAATCAATAAAAAATGGAATTAAATATAAAAGAAATTTTAGGAAGATTTCCACTAAGAGTAGCAATCACTGATTTTTGCAATTTAAAATGCTTCTTTTGTTCAAATGAGGGAATGGGGAAATGTAATAAAAATAAGGAAAATATAGATTTTAATCATCTAGGAAAATTATTAAAAATTTTAAGAAAAGAGGGTCTTACAAAGATTGCATTAACGGGCGGGGAACCCTCTATCTACCCAAATATTAAAGAATTATTAGACTTAATAATAAAATTAGATTTTAAACAAACATTTTTTCACACTAATGGAGTCTTTTTAGATAAGGTTATGGCTAATTTAATTCATTTTACAAAAATAGGAATTTCAGTTCATTCTTTTCAATTTTCCAAATGGAAGAAAATAACGGGAGGTTCAAAAATGCAGTTTAACAACTTGCTTTCAAACCTAAAAAATATAAAAAGACAAAGAGAAAATAGTAAAGATTTTCCTTTGGTAGAAATAAAACATGTAATAGTTAAAGGCATAAATTCAGATAAAAAAAGTTTAAAGAATACTCTAGATTTTTGTGCAAAAAATAAGTTTAAATTTAAGTTTTTAAATTGTGAGCCTATAAATCAAAATGATTTAAATCATGTTGAATCAGATGAAGAAATAAAAAGAAGATTGATTGATATTGGATGTAAACCAATTTCTCAGGATAAAAATTTCAGGGGAGAAAAAGAATATAACCCTATATATTGGTTCGAATACAAAGGACAAAAAGGAGTGTTTATAGAAATTGGCTGTGGCAACAAAATACCTTGTAAATATTGTTATAGCACTAATGAAATATTTTTAACTCCAACTTTAGAAATAAAACCTTGTCATCTAAGTAATGCTAAATATGATTTAAAAGATAATATTAAGAACGAACAAAAAAAGGAAATATTGGAAAAGATTTACAAATCAAGACTATTTTTATTTAATTTTCCTAAAACAAATAAAAGGAGACATTGGGAAAATGAAAAATAATTTACTAATTATTTTTTCTAAATATCCTAAGAGGGGAAATACAAAAACAAGGTTATCCAAAAAAGTAGGTGAAGATTTATCTTCAGAGATATCTAAGGCCTGTATAAACGATTTAATAAAAAATTTAGATAATCCATGTAAAATTTTTGACATAAATATAGTTACTGGAAATAGGGAAGATAAAATCCTATTTGAAAAAGAGTATAATCTAAAGGTTCATGTTGCTCCTAATTTTTCTAAAATAAAGCAGTTAGAGATATCTAAAAAATTTAATAGTATATTTTCAAAATTTCTAAAAGAATATAAAAAAGTAATCTTAATCCCAATGGATTTACCATTCATTACATATAATGAAATCAATAGGGCATTTTCCAAATTCAACTCTAAAAAATTTGTTATTGGTCCCGAAAATAATGGAGGGGTTTATTTGATTGGTCTAAGTGGCAAGTATCTTAAAAATTATTTTAGAGAAGTTCCTTGGAGTACCGAAGAGTCCTTTTTTTCTTTGTTGGAAAATTTTGGATGTGAAAAAACAGCCATATTAAAAAAAGAAGATGATATTAACCATTTAGAAGATTTATATAAAAATGCCTCAAAAATAAGTAAAAACTGCCATTCGTTAAAGAAGATTATGGAAAAAGTTAAAGAAGTTAATAGGGTAAAATATCAAGTTCATGTTTGCTGCGTTATTAAATATGAAGAAAAATTCTTACTTATTAAACGATCAGAAGATAAGATAAAATATCCCGGCTATTGGGGGCTAGTTGGAGGTCATCTAGAGATTGAAAATAAAAAAGATGGATTAATCACTGAATTAAAAAGAGAAATAGAGGAGGAGACTGGACTCAAGCCCAAAAATTTTACACTATTAGAAAACCACATCATTAAAAATAATTTGTCAATTTGCTTCTTTGCGAGATTAACAAAAAAGGAGAAAATTCTTAAAAATCATGAAGTGGAAGAATATGCTTTTTTCAAGATATGTGATTTGAAAAAATTAAAATTAACTCCCCATACTAAAAAAAGAATTATATTGTCTACAAAACTTAAAAATCTTTGATTTTTAGCTATCTAATTTTTCGATAGAAAAATTGCGCGCGCTTCTTCGGATGGGAAATATATATTGGAGATTTAAATTTTTAGCAGAAGGAAAATTCGACTTAACATCGCGATTAAGGAAAGTTAATTTCTCCCGCGAGTTTACGAGCTGGCTGAGAAATTAATTTGGGAAAATCCTGCAAGGATTTTCTCTTTAATCGCTGTTATGTCTGGGTGAGCGTAGCGAAAGTCTGCAAGACGTCCCCGAGGATTTTTCCAAAGGAAAAACCGAAGAGTTGAGTTTGAGTTTTATTATATTAATTTCTACGAAGTAGACTATTTTTTAGGGCACGCGCGTTTTTTTGTTTCTTTTTTTGAAAAAGAAAATAGAAATAATCTGGGTGTGGCAGACTCGCTTTTGCTTCTTTTTCTAAAAGAAGAATGTTTTATTTTTTAGCAATTAAATAAGCAATTTTGTTAGTTTGTTCCTCTTCTTCGTCATAATCTTCATGTTCTTCATAATCTAAAATTTTCCAATCAGAATATAAGCTCTTTAATTCAAGAGATTTAAAATAGTACCCTTCTGAATCTTCTTCTTGGGAAGGATCTCCTTGTAAAAATACTTCAAATATATTTAAGCCATCCTCTTTTGTATGTTTTTTTATATTATTTATCAATTTTAAAGCATTTTTTTCAGGAATAAAATGAAATATACCAGTTCCAATAATAATGTCGTAATTTTCTTTAATTTCAAAAGTTTCTAGGTCTCTAACAAGAGCATTTATTTTTATTCCTCTTTCTTCTGCTTCTTTTTTAATATTATTAATTGCAGTTTTTGAAAGATCTATACAAGTAACCTCAAAACCTTTTTCAGCTAAATCCAAAGAAGTTCCAGCTTCCCCACAACCTAAATCAAGAATTTTTCCAGATTTTTTATATTTAAGCATGTCTTCGATTAATTCTTCATCTTTTTCGAATGCAAATTCATAGCCTTCTTTTGAGAAAACTTTTTCTTCAAAAAACATTTTTTCTTCAGTCATCTTTAATCATTTTCTCCTTATTTTTAATGAACTTTTTTATTTGCTCCATGATTAGATTTATATCTAACTTTTTATATTCTTTTCTGTTGTATCCTTCTCTAAATCCTTCAACAAGTTTTGACCCAACTATACTCGCAATGGAATTCTCAAAACAATTCATAGAATCATAAAAGGCAGTTATTGCTAAATTGTAATCTGTTTTAGCCAATTCTTTAAAGACTTCATCATCATTAATTTCTTCTTTTGAAAAACAACTTTCCAAATCACAAACTCCAATATTTCCATCTTCGCAAATTAATTCATTTCCATACCACGAATTACTTATCCCCCTTAGATATCCTTCATCGTGAAATTTTCGGTAAATACTTCCGATGTTTCTTGCTAATTCAAAAAATAACTTTGAATAATATTTTTTAAAATTTTCAAATCCCTCTTTTATTGAATATTGTGGAAAATTAAAGGAATTTTCTTTCAATGAAAAAGAACACTTATTTCCATATATATCAAAAAATAAGTTAAATAGATAAATCATTGTGAGCTCATCTGCTCTAAAATCAGTATCTATTTGTTGAATTATGGCAACTGCATCATCTTTTTCAAAAGGAGTTTTGATTTTATATAATCCGACTATTTTTTGAGGGATTAAAAAACCCTTTCCCCTTAATTCGTTTTCAATTTTAATTTCTCTTTGAGCATCTATATTACTCATTGCTCCTCCAACTTCATTATCTGTTTCTTCAAAGAGTGTGTTTTTTATTTCAAATTCCCTATCCGGGATTTGTTTATCCACGAATCCTTTATTTCTGTAACCATTCCTTTTAATTTTGTAAAATAATTTATTCAATTTAACAATCGATGATCCTGCCCCACTACTTAATCCTTCAATATCTCCATTTATTGATTTGATCATATAGGCAATTTCTTTATCAGAATTAGAGAAAACTATTTCAAAAGGGTATTTTTTTAGTTTTAAGGGAATTCTTTTTGCAATAGATAAACTAGTTGTAGGGGAATTATTTTTTTCATTCCAGCCACTATGTGTTCCAATGGCAAAAGAAGGATATTTAAAATTTATATCCATTTTTAGCTCCTCCTCTTAATTGGCAAAATTTGTATTTTTATTGAATCATTTTTGTCTAATTTTTTTGCTATTGCGGGACCACCTGAGCAAGTAGTTTCTAGCTTATCACAAGAACCACATTCCTGAAAGACTCCTTCTGACATATAAGGTTTTTTAACTTTATTGATTTTATTATAAGCTTCCCTAAATGAATTAAAATCTGTTAATGGGGGAGTTCTACTTGGAGCCATTGGTAAACATCTCCAAATTTTTAAATTTGTTGAAATGTCAAAAAAAGGCGGACATTTATATTGAATATCATTTTCACCTCTCTGGAATAAATGGCGATCTTTATCCTCTATTGCACAATAAGGAACTGTTAAATCTGCCCATGTTTCAATCCCTCTTTCGTTTGCTTCTTTCACAATTCTTGTTGCCAGTTTCCCAATTCCCTTTAATCTATCTTGAGCTTTATATCCTTCTGTTTGTCCAGTTTGACAAGTTGGCTCCATTATAGCCCACCTCAAATCAAAACCATATTTTTCAGCAATATCCAAATGTTCTCTATAAGCATCTTTTGAACTTGCAAGGATTAATCCTAAACTTACTGAATGACCTTTAAGCTGTTCACAAGTTTCCATAATTTGATCTCTTTTCTTGGGAGTATATCCTTTAGATCCTAAAAATGTTACTTCAAAATCTATTGGATAATCGATATGTTTAAACTTTTCCCTAAAATCATCATTCCAAAAACCATTTGTGCTAAATCCTACTGGAATTCCAAGACCATATATTCTTTTTCCGAATTCTAATGCTTTTGGATGTAGAGAAGGTTCTCCCCCTAAGATATTGACTTGTGCTAATTTATCTTTTGAAAGCATTGAATAAAACCCTTCAAAATTTTCATCAGACATATATTTTGCAGATTTTTGTTCTTTCATATAATCATTAGCAATGCACCAAGAACATCCAGCATTACATGTAGATGTGATTAACAAATTCGCACATAAATCATCTAGGGTGTGTTTTAATTCTGTCATTTTCTATATATTGTTTTTAAATTATAATTTTCTGCATCAAAGAATTTTTTTGCAAATTCTGCAACAATTTTAGGATTGTATGCTTTACAGCTAAATATATCTAAGTAAGCATTATTTGTCTGATTAGCAAAGTGACCTGAAATTAAGGAAGTTTCTATTAATTGAGTCATTGAAAAACCGGCAACTTTTTCATCTTCTCCGAAATGAACAACCTGAGTTTCTCCAAAGGTTTTCATATCAATTAATTTCACTAATTTCTTAACAAATTCTTTAATCTTTTCAGCATTTCTAATTGCATTAGAATTGCAGTTGTGTAAATCTATCGATGTTGCCATTCCCCACATATTAGTTTCAGTAATTTTTTCATTCATTTTTAATTACTTCCTCAATTGGGTTTTCTAGTGTAGAAATTCTTGTATCTGTTTTCATTATATTTTTTAGATATTTTGGTTCAACTAATGCAGATTTAAATACATTAGAATCTAAGTACTTTAAATCAAAAATATTTCTATTCTGAAATCTTTCTTTTAATGTTTCTTTATCAATTTCATTAAAATTTACATCATTAGAGCATAACCCAAAGGATAAGGAGGTTCCATAGATTGGAATAAAAACAGAATGATTTCCAACATATTTGAATACGGATTTCAATGTTGAAATAATTCTACTGAAAAGTTTTGGATAATGTATATATGCTTCGGTGTGCAATGATAAAATGCCTTTTTTATTTAATCTTCTAGAAATTAATTCATAAAATTCTTTTGTATATAACTTTCTTGATTCTCCCGACGGATCTGTTAAATCCAGAATGATAACATCAAAAGTTTTTTTTGTATTTTCTAAAAATTTAATTCCATCTTCAATTCTAAGAGTTACTCTTTTATCATCAAAAGAATTTTTATTAATTTCAATTAGATATTTCTTTGAAAATTCTACAACTTCTTTATCTAACTCAACCATAGTTATATTTTTTATATATTTATGTTTAATTACTTCTTCTAAGGCTCCGCCATCCCCTCCACCAATTATTAAAACATTTTTTGGGTTTGGATGTGCAAATAAGGGGAATTGAGCAAGAGACTCATGATATAAAAATTCATCAAATTCAGATGTTTGAAAGTAGCCATCTAATCTTAAAACCTTGCCGTAAAAATCATGTTCAAAAAGCTCTAATTTTTGAAATTTAGTTTTCTTTTCAACTATTTTTTCTTTGGGTATAATAAAAAATCCAAAACTTGGCATATGAAATTCTTTAATTTCTTTCATTTTATCTCCTTATAATTTTAAATTTAATTTTTTTCGGGGAAAATAACTTTTTCAAATCTTCAAATAATGCCTTAGCTTTATTTTCATTATTTCCAGAAACATTACAGGTAAAAATATCTAAATTAATGGAGTGGTTTTTTTCGGGCCATGTATGAACAGAAACATGTGATTCTGAAATTAAGAAAATTCCTGTTACTCCTGCATCTTTAAACTTATAAAAACATTTTCCAACAATTCCCAAACCAGATTTTTTAATCAATTGCCCTATCTCTTTTTCTAGGAATCTTTCATCTAAAAGAATCTTTTCATTTTTACATCCATAAAAGTTAGCCAAGATATGAATTCCTTCCATAACATATTAATGATATCATCATTTATAAAACATGTGGGAGAAACATTTATATATCTGACTATATTAAATAACCTATGACTACAAATATACAAAGAATAGATAAATTTGATAAAATTCTATTAAATAAGTTAATGGAAAATGCAAGGATTTCCTTAAAAGACTTATCGCGAGAAATAAATAGATCAAAATCGTTTACACAGTATAGATTACAAAATCTTAACGATAAAATAATCGATAAAATATATCCTTTAATTGATATAACAAAACTAGGGTTTATTCCTTTTGATTTATATATAAAAACAAAGATGAATAAATCAGATGAATTGAAATTTATTGAAATTCTTAAAAAAGAAAAAAAGATTTTTTATATAGAAAGGTTGGTCGGAATATTTTCAATTAGAATTTCATTTTTTGAGAAAAATATTAATTTGTCATCTGATTTTATAAAAGCTATCTTAAATGATTTTATTGAAAAAATAGATGATATCAAAATAAATATTATTTCTAGTTTAATAAAAACAAATAACGGAATTTTTGATAATCTTTTAAGAAAGTCATGTAGATTATTTGAAAGTGATAAGAAAATTCACCTTAGCAAAAAGGAATTAAAAATTCTTAAAATATTAAATAAGAATCCTAGATTTTCAATTGTAGAAATATCTCAAAAAACCAAATTTTCAAGAGATTTTGTTAAAAAAACAATTCAAAAAATGGAAAATGAAAAAATTGTTGTTGGATATACGATTGATGTTGATGTTGAAAAGATGGGGCTTACTTCTAAATTAATGATCTTAAAAATTAAACTTTGCAACAAATCAGATTATAATAAATTTATTAATTACCTTTGTTCTTGTTCTCTCGTAAATACGATTACAACATATTATCCAAATCAATTAATTTCGTTGGAATTAATTATAAAAGATAATCAAGAATTTAGGAATTTTCAGGTAAATATATTAAATAAATTTTCAAATTTAATCAAAAAGATTGAAACTTTGGATTATTTTGATGAACAAAAATATAATTATCTGGATGATTTTTTAGAAAAAATCCTCTCTGAACAAAATCTTTGATTTTGTGAAGCTACTTGTTTTCTTGAAAAGAAAACCTGTGAGTCTGCCTTGAGAGATGGAAAGATTATTTCTAAATAAATTTCAAAACTGAAAGTTTTGACTATCTGTCCGTAGGACTAAGCGCGTGCCCGTTTTTAAAACTCAGACTCAATTAGACTTAACATCACGATTAAGAGAAGTTCCGACTGAAAGGAGGAATTTGGATGGAGAAGTCTGCAAGACTTCGGAATCTCTTAATCGCTGTTATATCCGTCGGAGTGAAACGGAGACCAAGAGATAGTGCAACGGTTTTTTGCGTAGCAAAAAAATCTCGCAGAGTCGCCAGCACTATTTTTTGTTTTTAGGGGTCTCATCGCCTTTTTGCTTCTTTTTTCTAAAAAGAAAACTTCAGAAATCTTAGTTAATTAAAATATCCTTTTTCTGCATCAATAATACATTTAGATTTTGAGTAGTGTTCAGGATTTACTCTTTCTTGGATTAAAACCTCGTCAGTTGGAAAATACTTTTCACAAATACTTGTGTCTCTTTTGTCTATTGCAATTATACTATAACAATGATATCGGGCTTCATTATTTTCGATATATTTACATATTTCTGGATTTCCATTTTCTCTTTCTCCACGAGCAATATTGGAGTAGCACATATCTCTATCAACACCAGTAGTTTCGCAGATTGAAAGGTCGCCTGTGTTTTCGCCAATATATCTAACACAATCTCCTTGTCTTTGTTTATCGTTTGTTATTTGATAACAAAGACCTGTATCACTTAAATCTCTTGCAACATTAAGAATACATTTGTTTTTTAGAGAATTTGCGACATCTACATAAGAATCTTTTATTTGATTGCATTGAGCAACATTTGAATTATCTAAAGCAACTCTAAAAATACAAGAATCTTGCATTCCTTTAACAAAGATAAAAGAGTTACTTTTCATTTCAATATTCATTGAACAAAATCCTGATGAACCTGTTAATCTAGCCATACCTGAAACAGCAGAACTATAAAATAACAAAGCAAAAAGAACAACTAAAATTATTGATAATATTTTGTTGGGTTTGTTTTCAATATTTTGAGTTTTATTTATTACAACTAATATTATGCCGATTACTAAGGATAATCCAGCAAAGATTAGCATAGCAAATAAAGAGAACATGAAAACAAGTCCTTTGTCTCCCACTCCAATATTGCCTAATCCATAAAGTAACATAATTGCAGAATAGAGAATTAAACTAATTACAACAACACTAAAAATTCTTGAGGTTAAGGAGTTTTTTAGTTTCTTAACATCATTCACAACAAATATTGAAGTAACTAAGGTAAATAGTCCTGTTCCTATTAACAAGAAAAATCCAAAATTATCAGAAAATGTTAATAGGATTAGTAAAAGCAAAAATGCGTAAATTCCTAAAAGTATTTTTGATGTTTTACTTAACATAGTATTCATATAAATAATAATTAGTTTATAAAATTATTGAATGTGTTTTGGATTTCTGAAAAAATAAATTTCAAAATCTCTGATTTTGACTATCTATCCCGAAGGGATGGCGATGAGACCCCCTTTCTATAAATAATGCTGGCGATTGGATATAACATCTATTAGGTCTACTTATTTGGAGCAAAAAATGTTATACTTATTAAGTTTCAACATGAACTTATATAATCTTATTCGTTAAATTTCCAATATGGATTATACTAAAGCAAGGGAAGATTATTTGCAGGAATTAAAAGATCGTTGTGTTTTACACGGATTTTCAAGGCAGACAATTAAGGCCTATGGTTATAATGTTGGAAGATTTTTAGACTTTATTTCTCGAAGTAGACTTAATCTGACAAATGAGGGTGTTAAGTCGTATTTGTTGGCCCAGAATTTAAGTGTTAATTCGGTTCGTTTACAATATGCCTCTATTAGTTTCTTTTTTAGAGAGGTTTTAAATCAGGGGTTTTCATTTGAACAGATTCCTATCAAGAAAAAAGAAAAACAGTTACCGCGAGTTGTTTCGGGAGAGAAGATTAAAGAGATGATTGGAATGACATATAATTTGAAACATCTATTGTTGATTAAATTCTTGTATTCTTCTGGGTTGAGACTGCAAGAGTTAATTGATTTGAAACGTGAAGATATTGATTTTGAAAGAGGAGTGATTAATGTTAGAAAAGGGAAAGGAAATAAAGATCGGGTTACAATTATTTCAGAAGGATTAAAGATTGACTTGTTGAAATATTACAGCAATAATTTATTTAAAACAAAATATGTTTTTGAGGGACGGAAAGAGAAGTATACAAAAAAATCTGTGCAAAAAGTCTTGGAGGCTGCTGGGAAGAAAGTGGGAATTAAAGTGACGCCACATATGCTGAGACATTCATTTGCAACTCATTTATTAGAGCAAGGAACAGATATCAGGCATATTCAGAAATTACTTGGGCATTCAGATATTAAAACTACAGAGATTTATACTCATGTTTCAACAAAAGATTTATCTAATATAAAAAGCCCACTGGATAACTTGTAATACAATATGGAAAAAACTAATAAAACTAGGAAAAAGGAAATCTTGAAAAAAATAAAAAAGGCTGGCAGCGAGAAGTATGAGACATCTTGGGATGAAAAAGGAATTCCGTATTCAAAGAAAAAGTCTAAAATAAAAAAGGGTAGAGTTTCTAGGGCTGCTGGTGCAAGATTTGAATTAAGAGTTCGAAAAGATTTAGAGAGCATGAAGCGCGTTGTAGATAAATGGTCTAATAATGTTGACTTGGATTTGGGTAAGGTTGTTCCTGCAAAAAGAAAATTTAATCCGTTTTCAAAGGTTATGACAATTGGTACCGGGTTTCCTGATTTTATTTCGATTAAACGGGTTCGTGAAGATTTGTATAGCGTTGTTGGTGTTGAAGTAAAGACTAATGGCATTCTTAGTAAAATAGAAAAAGAAAAATGTGCATATTACTTGAAAAATAAAATTTTTAGTGAAATTTGGATTGCCAAGCTAGATAGAGAAGGAAATAAAATTGTTATTAAATATGATAATTTTAAAGAAAAATATCCCAAATATTTAGAGTAATAAAATTTATAATTGACCTTTTGCTTTATCTTTAATGAAAGGGGCTCTAGCTATCCTATTTTTATTGGTGTTTATAGAAATCGTTTCCGCGCAAAGTATT
>Ga0208904_1001359_pt1 | contig 16880 bp, 47 predicted proteins | sample AntAceMetag02UKB_FD_184774 | JGI IMG/M metagenome (GOLD analysis project Ga0208904, IMG submission 184774) | Saline lake microbial communities from Ace Lake, Antarctica - Antarctic Ace Lake Metagenome 02UKB (SPAdes) (version 2) | ecosystem: Environmental > Aquatic > Non-marine Saline and...
TTGTTGTCCTGCGTCTATTGTATATATACTCATTAATAAAAGTATTAATACTAGAAACCCAGTAACTACACTCCATATTATTTTTCCTTCGTTCATTTTATCCTCCTAAAATTATTCTTATGAGTATGATTATAATTATGAATAGTAAAAAGTCTCCCGATTGTTCGTTCATTTTATATTAATTGCATATAACATATACCGTCCATACATAGTTTAGGTATGTTATATTGTATCATACATTGTATAATATCCTGACAATGTACGGTAACTACAATATTTAATTGTGTTATTGTTCCACCTAGTGTTTCGGCTATCATCTTTGTATCTCTCCTAATCGTTCTATTAATAATGCATCACAATTTAACATAAATTTCTTATTACAATCCTCTAAAAAATTTATTATATCTTGCGTATCATTTATTGATGGGTGTTCTTCATCTAATTGTCCAATACCATAAGCCCCAAACAACACTAGTATTACAATTAAGATTATGAAACATAAACATCCTATAGTGAAGTGTGTATTTTTCATTTTTTACCTCTTATTGTTTGTCCACATCTTTTACATATGGGTTTACTTAGTTGGCTAATTCTATAATTTTCAGCATACGGTCCTCTGTCCCATATAGTTCCTATAAATCTATGTCCAAATAATTTACATATCCACATTTTTATTCCTCCAATTCTTCTTTCCAATCAATATCTTCTTTGTCCATCGTCCAAGGAGTAGTTCCACTACTATTCATATAATAAGAAGGGGGAATTCTACTTCCACTATGAAAATAGTCGGAATAATTTGATATATTATCATCACCCATCTCACTATTTAATACCGTTGCCTCTCTTATATTGGGTCTTGGTACACATATAGCGTTATTACTCTCACCCATCTCTATAAGCCAATTTTCCAACTCCTCTCTTGTAAATGTAATTGTAGTACTATCTATTTCCATTTTAAATCTGTTGCTGTACCCATTCAATGAATGGTTCGGCGTATGTCTGGTTCTCCTCAAGTGTTATTAAATCATCTTTGCAACGTATATCTTCAGGAAACTTTTCCATTAACCATTCAGAATATAGGTTACGCATTTTATCTTCTAATGTTTGTTCATATGTCATTTTATTTTACCTCTATTATTTATTTATTACCTCTTGGAAAATAAGCTAATATTTCTGCATTGATATAATTTCTTACAGCTTGTTTATGTTTTCGTTTATAGAATTTCATTTTATAACGGTTATCTATTATATATTCTACTAACTTATCCTGTTCTTTTTGTGGAAAATAAAATGCAGTTACATCTAATTTTACAGTTAGGGCATCAATATCTATACCCATTTGATACCACATATTCCAAGTTGCGGATTGATTAAAGTTAATCTTTTTTAGGTTTAATTTCATTTTTATAATCCCCCAACGCTTTTAGTATTTGTGAAATATTTATTGGGTAAAAATCCCATTGGTCTACTCCAACATTTACAAATACTTTTCCTTTCTTTGTTATTTTTACTTTCCATTCTTCGTGAACGTGCCCACAAATATTATATTCTCCTTCACAATCTTGTGGATTATGAGCAAGGTGCCAATGGTGTCCACCGTGTTCTATAATCATATCTTGAATTATTGGTTTTTTATCGTGATTGCCTTTTATCCATATAATATGTCCATTAAGGCGTTCTAAATATTTACTTACTGCTCCACCCATCATACTAAAATCTCCAAGGTGGAAAACAATATCATCCGATGTTACTCTACTATTCCACCTTCTAATAATCTCCTCATTCATATGTTCTATATCTTTAAATGGTCTATCACAGTAAGTTAGGATATTATTATGACCAAAGTGGGAATCTGCCGTGAAGTAATAGTTCATTTTAATTCAGTCCTCCAGTCTATATTTAATGGTAAAAAGTATTTGTTTAAAAAGTCCCAACTCATAAACCACTTATCATCTGTACCACCTTTTAAGTATATACAAGAATCGCCGGTATCTCCATCTTCGTTCGGATGTATAATATAGGTGTATGACTCTTCAGGAACATTAATATCCCATTTTGAAGTATCGGTATCAGTATTGAACTTTACTGTATCTCCGACTTTCATTATAAACCACACTCCTTTAATAGTCTATCAACTTCTTCTTTCTCCTCATCTGCTATACTATCAAAATATTCGGACATTATTTCATATCCTTTTTTATAGTCGGGAGTTCCACAACATTCCTCATCATAACATTTCTCACATAATGCTGAATATCCTTTTTCTAAGGCATTGTTGTATTTAGCATTGTTAAATTTTTCATTTTCTAAAGGTTCAAAATCTTCACTATCTATCCATATAAGTTCTTCCGTTTGTTCTGCTACTCCACACTTATCACATACATTCAGTCCTTCAATTTCCATATTGTCTTGATATTCCTGTATGATTTGTTCGGTCATATCAGTGTCCATATGTTTAAGCCACCATTTGATAGCCCTATCGGTAAGTTTATTTAATTCCTCTACATCATTCATTTTTCACGCCTCCATCTTTTTCAATAAAAGCCTCAACTAATAAGTCAAGTGCTTTGTCTTGGGTATCTTCAAACAATACTATTTTATCATACATTATAACACCTCTCTCCAATTAATCTTATATAATTCTAAATCATCGGAACTATAAGAGTTATCATATTCTCCAGATGTTACCGAATAATGTAAAGGTCCTCCACCTATACTATATATTTCTCCTACTCCAGAAAATTGTCCATAGTATTCCGAATCTTTTCTAATTTTTACTTTATCTCCGATTTTAAACATACGTTTCATTATAACACCTCTCTCCAATTTATTTTACAAGGTATAATCTTATTAACACTAAATTCACCACCACCAAGATGAGGGTGTTCTATTATAACCATTTCACCGCTCTTAAATATTTTAGTTATAGGAAAAGTACCATACCACGTTGCGTTAGTTGATTTAGGTATTTCTACCATATCTCCTACTTTAAAAATATGTTTCATTTCTTAACCTCAACTGGTGTTGCTCTGACCGTTGTTATCTTCTTAGCCGTAGCTACCATTTTTTCTACATTCTTCTTTGCTTTGAAATCTTTTTCTCCACTACACATAGGTAGAAATGAACACCAACTACACAACTTCCCTTCTTTAATTGGGTAGTCTTCAATAGACGCAGAACGAGTTTTACCCCACACTTCTTCTATTGTATCTCGGGCATATTTTAAGAGAGTTGGTGTCACCTCAAGAAGAACTTCTTCCCCATATCTAAGGAATATAATACTTACCATATCAGCCATCTTACCTTCTTGATTTAAATATAGTAAGGCATAAATTGATAGCTGTCGTTTGTAATCTTCTCCAAGTCCTATACCATATCGGCTACTTGTTTTATAATCTGCTAATGTAATACTACCATCATAACCTTGATGTATTCTATCAATGTAACCTCTTGTTCTGAGTTCATCATCTTTAACATACAACTCTTTAAACTTAGGTTTTGTTAGGTAAAATGCGTGTGATTCGTTCTCTGCTTTCCCTTGAATTATTACACCTTCCATTTTTCTTCGGTGTACATCATAGAAATTCATTACCATAGTTAAGGCGTCTTTTTTATGTTTTCTCAACTCTTCAGGCGTCATTTCCAACATCTTAACCATTTTTCCATAGCCGTTCCAAGTCTTTTTAAATAATTCGGACAATAATTTCTTAGGATTTGGATTATACTTTCTGTAAAAATCCTCTAAGACTTTATGTACAACACTTCCTTTGACCAAATGAATACTTGGTTCCGTCTTTCTTTTCTCTACATACGTATAATAAAAGTCTCTCGGACATTTGTGAAATGTATTAATCTTACTTGGGCTCAATGCTTTTGTAGCCTCTAATTCTTTCTTTTCTTTTTCCATTATAAATTACCTCTATTATATTTTATTATGATTTTAAAATTAAATATTGTTAGTTCTGCCCACCAATTTTCATAATGTAATCCTAAGATTACTATTTTATTATCGGGTTGTCTATCCATATTTATCCAAGTATGTGCCAAGGCAATACCAAAACAAGGATATTCAAAAAGTATAATATCTTTTTCTAGTTTCATTTTATAATTCTTTCCTCCAATCTATTCTTTCAAGTTTCCAATGTTTATCCTGATTTGAATACGGTATTCCAAATGATATGTGTTTTTCAGTTTCTCCATACAAGTAACTATGTTCCTCTCTAATTATAGTTGCTTTATCACCGACAGATATATTAGAATAGCTTCCTACATATATACATACTAACTTATCACCTATTTGATATTTCATAATTCTAACCTCCAATTAATAAAACATTTCTCTACTAATGTAAATAAACTATTTCTATAATGACCTGTAAGTTGTTTTGTATATTCAGGTCCTATTGTTAGGCTTATTACTTCATTCATATCACTAGCAACAACCTTATAATTATGACTACCATTTGTTATTATATCTCCTGGTTCAAATCTCATAGTTCATCCCTCCAATTTATATTAGCGTGAATAAGACATCTTCCATAATGACAGGAGTTTTCTCCACCATCATCAAATTTAATCCACCAAGCGTCTGCCTCTTCTTCAAATTTTTCAGTAATAACACCTGGTTTTCCATTATCATTATGACTACCTTTTGGTTCTACTCTATCACCTATTTTAAATTTCACAGTTCATCCCTCCAATTTATAAATTCTGATTCTATAATGCCGAAATCTCTAATTCCTTTCTCAGTATATCTACCACTGGCATACCCAGTACTACCAATTATATGTAATAAACAGGTCTGTCCGTCGTAACTCTCAACGACATAGGTAGCATTTTCGCTATCCTTGAATCTAACTAAATCTCCGTTAATCATAATATATCCCTCCAATTAATAGTATCTGGGATAAGACAATCCTCATCGAAGTTAACGGAATATTTATTACCGTCTAATATATAATACTCAGCCCTTACACGAGTAATTGTGCAAACTTCACCGACACTATCCATATAATAATGTCCCCAGTTATCTTCCATATCATCAGTAAGTATAACCTTTACTTTATCTCCAACTTTATATTTCATAGTTCGTCCCTCCAGTTTATTCTTACTGGTACAAGGTATTTCTTGTGAAATGCTAATTGGGTAATAAGTTCTTCTCCATCAATTCCATCAAGGGTATTACATCTTATAGTATAATAATCTCCTTGTATAAACATTATTTTAAACCCTGTTTTGTTATATTTTTCTTTATCTATAACTGTACTGCCGTGTATAATAAGTTCGTCGGGTAGATTTTGAGCGTCAAACCCATTAATCTCTTGTTTCCCCCCCCTACTTTTAAGAATATTATTGAATTTTATAAAGTCTCCGACTTTCATTATAAATCACCCACTATAGATTTTCCCGTATTTGGTTTTAAATCTTCAGGTAAACTATCTCCATTTCTTTCTATGATACCTCTTCTTAGTTCGTCAATACCATCTTCATCCCTATATTCAACGTTTGAGGAGTCACATTCCTGACACTCGACATCTCTAAAATCATCATCGGATTCAGTATCATTGACTTCACTATCTCCGTAATCTTCTATTGACCCATCTCCGTCAATATAAACTTCTTCAGTGTGGTATTCGGTCACATCCCTATTTGCTCTAAAGCTTTCAATGTTCCCACAATCTAAACATATATATACCATTCTATTTACCTCCTAATTCTTTTTTCCAATTTACGGTTATTAATTTAAAACATGTTGGGTCTTCTATGTAGGTGTAACACCATCCCGAGTCGTTAATACCCTCAAAGTCATAAGCCTTATCATACGGACCTTTTCTAACTACTAATTTTTTAGACTTTAATAGTTGGGAGGAATGATATTTATCTCCTTTAATTATTATTTGTAACTCAGTACCAGGTGGATATTTAAATCGAAACGGCGTCACTCTACAACCTCTTCAACTATCTTTTCTCTTCGGATAGTTATGTTCATATCTTTACTAGGTACTTTAGCGTTGCCCATATATATCTTTTCATAGTCTTCTCCTGATACATAGTTTATTAAATTAACAACTAACTTTCCTGATATGATATTATTAACAGGTGCACACGCTTTCTCCCCACAAGCTAATTCACTAACAGCTCCTGAGTTAAGACTTTTATTGTATTTCTCAACCTGTTCTTCATTGTCTAATTCAACTAAATAATGCCTCATATTATGTAGCCCTATTCTTGCGTCAATAAATATTACTGGATAACCCTTAAGCATATCAAATAACATTTGTCTAGCCTCAAAGCTATCAAAGAAACAACAATACAAAGTATTTGCCTCCGGTGTTATAGGTGTTTCTGCTGTTATCTGTCCGTGGTGTGCAATTATATCTACACCAGCCGCTCTCTTACAAATATCAACCATAGCGTCAACCTTGTTCATTCCAATATGTTCAAAGTCAAATGCCTGTGCAGCGATATTTTCTTCCTCAACAATATCCATATCATATACTTCTATATTCTTGAAACCGCTCTTAACTGCTATCTTTGTAAAATGACTACCTACACTTCCAACACCAAACACTTTTAAGGTGTATTGGTTTATGGTTTCAATAGGTACTAACTTTGCTTGCCTACTTAAGTTTAATTCGTTTGTCATTTCTTACCTCCACTTGAAAATGTAATACCATCTCCTAAATGATTAGTCCAATTTTGAAAATCAAAACTAATTCCGTATTTGTCGTGTATATGTTCTAACACAACATCTAGTACCTCTTCTTGACTTAGTATAATATCTACCATTTTATTCTTCCTCACATGTCTTATCGTCTATTATTTGTTGCTCCTTTAATAGCAATATTAAATCATGTCCGACAACACTTAGATATTCTTGTGCTCCGTCTCTGTATAATGTTCCTAAGTTTGTTGAATACTCAAAATCATATACCATTGCCTTATTAACGTTTTCCCAATCAACAAAGCATACGGCGTCAATCAGATACAATGCTTCCGCTACATCATCTTTTCCTTTAATTGATAATAAATTATTCTTATCTGTTAGGTCAATTTCTCTCGGTTCATTTAGTGTTTTCTTTTCTAAACCTTCTTTTAGATAGTCTTTCTTTATTTCAACAAGTAAGGTTCTACAATATGTTTTGTACCCATTTGTAAGGGCTTCTCTAAACTCTTTGTATTTCTTTGCTTTAGGTTGTAGTTGATATTTCTTTAAACCTTCAGATTTAGACGCACTGATAGTATGGGTTCTAACAAATTTAGTTACTTTACCATCTTTTTGTTCTAAGGCTTTTTCAAGTAATAATCCAAAGTTCTTACCTGCTAAGATAGTTGCTTGCCCATCTTTGAAGTCTATACTAACCTTTTCAAAAATAGTTGTCGCATAAGTATCAAGATAATCATTATCCATTTTGTTACCTGAATAGTCTATACCAAACATATCTTCTTCGGTATCTTCTTCGTCAGACCCATAGTTAGCTTTGTACACATCCTGTTTGTAAGATTTATATGTACAGCCGTTCTTATGTGTTGTTGTACAAGTCATAGGTGCTTCTTTGATTATACAACTATCACTAATTGCCTTACATTCTTCTCTTATTCTTACCTCTTCAGGGTTCTCATCAACTTCTAACTCAATATCCTTATCTAATATTGTGTGTCTAATAGGCAGTCTGATGTCAATCCGAGCCTCACTATTCCAAACATTACTTCCGTCTACTGCTGTTTGTAAAAAGATGAATTGTTTTCTATTTGCCTCTTTAGACATAAATGTTTCAAATGTATCAACATCATCCGTTTGACTATGTGCTGAGCCACCAGGATGTCTATGCCAATAAAACATAACATCACTAAGTCCTTTAAAGCCATGTTCTTTGACTAAAGGAATCCAGTCTTCTGCTGTGAAGTGTACGGTTGCTCCCGACACTCTTTGTTGAGGAAACAATAGTTTATATACATAATAGTATTTCTCTCCTGTTTCTTTGTCCGTCTTAATCTTAACTTTACCAAGTGCGCCTATTTCCGTATCGAAGTGATATGTAAACCATTCTATCTTCTCCCATACTTCTGCTGCGAACCTTACTTTTGCTTTATGTTCCGACATATTCTTACGCCTCCAATTTAATATCTTTGAACTTTTTAATGTTCGCGGCATAGTCAGACCCTTTTACTAATTCTCTTTGCTCTCCTGACTTAATTCTTGCCTCTTCGTTGATTTGAATTCTTACTCCTTTTTCATCAAAGATTGGATATCCTTGTTCGAGTAATGTGTTGTAAACAGGTCCTTGTTTAGTATATGCACCTGAGTTTCTATATGTCTTTACCCAAAACCATAATAGTTTAGCTAAATCCATGAATTTATTACCTGCTAGTAAATCATATATTTTGTTTCGTCCATCTCCTTCTCCAAAGCAAGGACTTCCTTCTGGAAATTCACTTCCATGTGGGTGACAATGTCCATTCATATTTACATCTCCGTAAACATAGAAATCATCTGCCGTTATTCTGAACCCAATACTTCCACCCCAAATGTATCTCTTACCAAATGATTTAGAGGATGAGTTCTGACTAAACTTTGGTATAGGTATAAATGATGGATTATATTTGATATTGATTTCTCCTCCATTTATTACTAATTTTTCAACGAAAGGTAATGTCTTAACTTTATTGACTTCTTCAAATAAGCCCTTACCTTCATTGTCTAGTAATGTTTGTGTGAATTCTATATCCCTTATTGCTTGGTTATATTGTCCTATATATTTTCTTATTTCTTTTTCATAGGAAGAAATACTACTCTTAGAAGATTTCATTAAGTCCTTTGCTTTGTCTATCTTTCTCTTTGAGCCTTTCAAGAACTCGGTAACAAACATCTTCTCTAATATCTTAGAAGTATCGGTTTGTACTATCTTAGAATTAAGGAACACTTCAAACAATATTTTCCATACACCTTTTACTTCTGATGAAAGAACTTTATGTTCCTCTAATAGAAACGGATTGAATAATAGAGTTATTAGGTTTCTCTCTTTATAGTAGTATGCGATAACAAAGTCCTTATGTTTCACTTCAACAACTTTTTCCTTTTCAAAAGGTTTAAATCTGTTTTGTTCTCGGACATAAATACTATCTTTAGTTCCGGCGTCAATCGGCATTTCGTTTGATAGAAATGTTTTTAATCGTCCCATCCAACCACTTGGTAAGGACTTGCTATCAGTATTCGCAACCATTTGTATTCCTAAAGTTAATTCAGGATATACAGAATTATTTTGGTTGACATCCTTATCCATAAGAACGTGTTTAATACCTGCTTTTAATAATAATTTGTTAAGTTCTAATACGGATTTCTTGTTCTTATCTAACGCATTGAACTTATCCTTATGTACTAATAACTCTCTTAAAGGTGTGTCTTTAATATCTTTTTCTTTTACAACATCCTTTAAAGCTTTATCGTATTCAGATTTTAATTCCTTGAATTTCTTATTCAAGACTGCTCCTTTAATATCTACTTTTGTATTATCAAAGGTTATTGTACCATCTTCGGTATCATCTTTATCTTTAAAGACTAAAGTATTATCATCAGCCCATTCAGCTTTAGCATAATCCTTTTTGATAATGGAAATGATTTCTTTTAAAATTCCTCTATCTAATTCATATTTAACCATTGTATTTCCTCCGTTTTAATTGTAAAAAAAAAAAAAAATTCACATATCTGCTTAAAATTAAGCGGATTTAATTTCTACTGAAATTGCGTAAGTTCCGTTGTGTTTAACTAAATCATCAAGGTCAACAGCTTCTCCTGTATCTACATCAACAATTTTCTCTTTCTCCTCGTCGAAGTCAAACTCAGCTTGGTCTAAAAGGTCTTCAAAGTTTGAACCTTCGTTAAGCATACAAGTCTTTGAGCCGTTATCAGCTAATCTACCGATAGTAGCTTTAACAACACCTGAGTTAGATTCTTCTACTACTTCCTGTGAGTTGTAAGTTCTTGTTACTCGATTCTTCTCTGCTCCGCTTAATGCGTCGTAGTCGTACCCAAAGATGTCCTGTGCAATTTCGTCTTTATTCATGTTAATTACCTCCATAAGCATTTATTAAGGTCTGCAAGACCTGGTTTGTATATCGTTTAGTTTTAAATTTGTCCGACACCAAGACAAATAAAAATATGAAGTGCGCCGACATAATCGACGCACAAACTATTTCTGGAAGGAAACAAGTGTAATTATAACCCTGTAAGTTTAAATGACTTACAGGTCTCACTCTCTTTGCCCCAGTTTCGTTTAATTAATTGTAATTGGTTTTCTCTCATAATAATTGGAAAGTGCTTTCTCTTTATAAAGCTTTCGATTGTTAGAGGAATCATAATAATTCTCTCCAGTTAATATTATTAGGGAAGCAGTCGCTCTCTAACATAAAACCTATACCTGCTGAGTTCTTTCGTTCTTGAGCAATAAGTTTATCCGCGTGCCAGTAACACCATATCATTCTATCATTACCTCTGCAAGGTTCTATTTTTTGTACAATACCATATCGTTTAGGTGTATGTCTTGTATTACTAATATAATATACTAATTCTCCTACTTTAATATTTTTCATTATAGTCCCTCCATTTTGATTATCGTACTTCTTAAGCCTGATTTCTTATGTAATTCTCGGTGACAATTAGCACATAGAATTATACATTTATCAATCTCTTTCTTTATCTGTTCAAAGGTTATACCACGACCTATCATTCGTGATACATTATATTCCTTTTGAGTAGGGTCTTTATGATGAAAGTCAAGTGCTTCCTCACACTTATCATAACCACAGTTCGAACATTTCATATCAATATATTTCCTAATTTGTTGTTTTAGTTTGTTCTTTCTTGTTCTTCCTTGTTCTACTATATAGTTAATTCTTTCTTTTTTCTTTGTAGGTGATAAATTATGATATCGTAACCGTTGTTTTTCATTGTTCTCTGTTAGGTTTGCGTTCCACGCCTCTCGTTGTTTTCTATTTATTTCTTCTTGGTTGTTTTTTCTATATACAGCCTGTGCTATTCTTACTCTATGTAAAAATTCTTTCTTTGTTTCATTTTTTCTTTGTGTAGCCATTTTAGTTCTCCATAGGGACATTGCCCTTATAATAACTTAGTGAAACTTCTACTATATAAATGTTTCGTTTCGTAAAGTTTCCCTTAATCATTTTAGAAACCTTCCATTTTAATAATTTCTGACCTTAATCCACTCTTACGGTGGAGAGCAAGCGGTAGCTTAACTAGATTACCAAACTTTCTACTCTCATTTAATTCCGTTTGTTTAGGGAATACTTCGTGTCTATTCAGTCCTACTCTATTTAATCGTGCTTTTACCAACCTTTGTCCGTAGTCTGCCGTTACTCTGTTAGGAAAGAACACCCAAATATGATATCCTTTTCTTCCACTGAATTCTAGCATACGAGGATAATCACTAAAAGTATTATATATTATCATAGCCTCTCCAAGATGTATTCTTTTATTCTCTTCAGGTGACACACTTGAGTCTCCGTCAATATCCACACACGCCCATTTAATCGTGTTATCCGTATCTAAACAATATACTCCTATTGTTGTACTACCTTCTATATGATTATCAATATCTTTTATAGTAATAGGTCTTCTTGTTGGAAAATATGCTCCGTTCTTTTGTTGTGTAGCAAACACATCTTTCCGATGAACAAATATATCCATTAGTTCCTGTGATGTTAAGTTCATTGTGTCTCCCATTCCTCGTATTCTGTTTTACATACAGGGCACTTTCCACTAAACTTTACCTCACCACACCAATTCTCAGGCTCAGGGCAACATTTAACATAGTTGAAAATTACTCCACATTTACTACATTCCTGTAATTCATCTAAGTCTATTTTCATTTGTTCTTCCTCCATTTGATTAGTCCAATGAATATTTCAGGACAAGTATCTTTAAAGAACTCTAATAGTTCCTCTACATTCTCTTGTCTATCCTGTATTGTTAATTGATGTAATGATTCATAGGTGTTTGTGGCTATTATTATTTCCTTAGTTAAACTCATTTGTTTTTCCTCTTGTTTCTTCTTCTCATAAATTCACATAGTGCCTTAACATCATCAAGGTCTACACTACTGAAATCTATGGCATAACAGCCTTTTGTAAAACCAAAAGTATCAATATCATCCTCGTATTCTTTCATTAAGGTATCAAAGTCCATTCCTTCTTGTTGTTCTACTATAAATCGGTCTATATTTCTTATTATCGTTTCGTTACTCCATAATCCAATAGCAGATTTAATACTTTTAAGGTTTTCTATAATTTTTTCTCGTTTCATTTTCTATCCTCGTATCGTTTTCTTGCTTTCTCAAATATCTCCTCTATCTCATAAAAGTCATCATTAGATATATAACCTTCTAATATTCCATTATGAACATCGGTAGATATTGTAATGTAGTTACTCATTTTAGTTCCTCCTTCCATTTTATATCTTGTTTTATAATTTCAAAGTATTCGGGTAACAAATCATCAAAGATTCCTTCATCAATATTTTCTACCGATGTTATAGTATCACCTGAAAAATATGTCGTACCATTATCGGTGTTATATATACTAGTTACAATACCAACCCACTGGTTATCAATACTTGTATATCCGTATCTATTAGTTAGTGCCTTTACTTTATCACCTACTCTAAGTGTTCTCATAATTCGTCTCTCCACTTTATCTTTGCGAAGTCTAATTCCTGTTCGTTAAAGGTCTCGCTTGTTCCACCTACTTGTATTGGGTAAAAACCATTATCATCATCAATGTCCGTTATGGTAAATACTTTTTCAGTTCTTATCCATTCGGCGTTAGTCTCCGGCATACTATCCATATCTACTTCTCCGATTTCATCATCAAAATACTTTACCATTTTGACTTTGTCTCCTTCTTTGAATTTGTTCATAGTATATCCCTCCAGTTAATATTCAGTAGTTCAATATGTATATGTGGTACATAATATCCTTTATTGTGTGTACAATGCCTTTCACAATCGTGACCTGTACTGATAGGTTCGTTCCACTCAATACCAATATTACCAACTCCCATATAATGAACAATAGTGCCTGTCATACCAACTTTAATATTGTTACTATATTTCTTAATACATCTTACAACATCTCCTACTTTGAACTTCATAGTAAGTCCCTCCAATTGATATGTGCTAACTCGAAGTTTTCCTCTACTCTCAACCAATGGGCACGACCATCACCATTAGTATCTTCTTTAAACCCATGTGTTATACCATATTCTCCACCTTCATTTACAGCCGATATATTTAATATATTGTTTGTTGTAAGTCGTTTACCTTTGATTTTAAAATATCCACCAAGGTCTGATATTGGTCTTACTTTGTCACCTATCTTGAACTTCATATTAAATCCCTCCACATAATCTTATCATTATACAAATTACATCCTGGATGTATTCTTCCTTTCATATAGTCTAAATTCCAAATATCTCCTGGTTTATGACTACCATATTTGCCTTTGGTTATAACTTTAACGGAATATTTGTCAGGTTGTTCTATTTTAACTATTTCTACAACATAGTCCTGCATATCATTACTACATCCTTTTGTTCCATCTATGATATTCCCTACACTGAGGTGTCTAATAGTATGTCTTTCATTACTCATACCTAAGAACTCATATTTAGTTAGGTCTATCTTTGCTCTCATAGTTCTTTCCTCCAGTCTATCTTTGGTATTTTTATTAGGCGAAACATACTTTGTTGGTGGTGTCTATGGGTGTATTTACCTCCATTTGATGTAACATCACAATAATCGGTACCATTCTCACAATACACTTTGATAGCCTTATATCTAGCGTCGTATATTCCAAGAATGTCTCCTACTTTAAACTTCATCTTCGAACAACCTCTTTGATGTAAGAAGGCTTGAATGGTTTTGTAATATATTCAGTTGCTCCTGCGTTCATACATTCTTTTTCGACGTCCTTTGTAGCTGTTGCTGTAATCATGTAAACCGGCGTAACTCTGTCAGCCGCTCTGATGTATTTTAGAACATCTAACCCACTAATAATAGGCATTCTTAAATCTAACAATATCATATCATAGTCTTCCTGTATATACATATTGATAGCTTCGTTGCCGTCTTTTGCTACATATGTTGTAACCTCTTCATTAGCTAATATAGCCTCTAATAAGTCTACATCAGGTTTATTATCTTCTACTATAAGTATTTTCTTTTTCATAGTTCTTTCCTCCAATTAATATCTCGTTTAATCGGCTCTACCATTTCGTAGTATCCTGATAATATATTTCTTAGTATGTCCTCAATGTAATATCTTTCGTGGTCTAAGTTATCCCCACCATTCATTTTCATATCTTCCTTTAATTCATCTATATCGGAACAATATGTAAATCTTACTCTATCATCCTCAATAGATTCAACATAACAATAATCACCATCTCCGTCTATGAAGATGTCTCCTACTTTTAGTTCAGTAATCATTCTATATCAACCTCCAGTATTGTCTTGTCGTAGTCCTTGACTATGCTGAATCCCTTTTCTCTAATGAATACTTGGGTATTCTCTGCTTCAAGGTTTGCTTGACACTCTTTCATGTCCTTACATCTATAAAAATCATTGATAGGACCTTCTAAGTTGCTTGTCATTGGGATACCATCAAGAAGTGCTATTACTTCTCTTCCCTTACAATAAGCACATCTTTTGTTAGGGTTTGTAGTATAAGATAATGTGTTTACCATTGTATTGACCTCATTGCTTTCTTGTTTAAGACTTCCTCAATCTTTTCTTCTTTCTTGTCAACCCATAATGGGTGTTGGAATTTCAAAACTTCTGCGAATTCCACAAACATCGGTTTATCTATGCTGTCCTTTATAAATAAACTTGATAGATTAACAAATTTTTGTTCATCCGTCTTACAAGTTCTTGGATAAGAAGGCATATAATTGCTTGTCATGCCCTTAATTATCTTTAATCCCTGTACATTTGGCTGCGGCATTGTTTTCTTTAATGCTTTATGTAAACATAGTCGCCCATCACTCATTTCTTTCCATTTGTCCATTGTATCACCGTTTTTCTCTATCTATTAATAGAAAGTTAATTCTATTTATAAAGCTTTCGCTGTGCATATCCTCTTACCATTCAATGACCGGCGTAACTCTGCCCCAATCTAGTTCTTCTTCTTGGACATTCCAATTAGGAAGTTCTATGGTTGCTTTTTCTGCCTCTTTTAGCATTTCAATATCGAAAGACGGCAATGCAACTGATTTTGTTTTGGCAAATTCTATCCCATTGTGTGCTATAAATCGTACTAAGTTCATAACCGTATCGTTGTATGTTATTCCCTTATAATTAATACTTGCTTTCATACAAATCGGACAACAATTCACTTGAAATGTCCCTTCTGCTGTCTTGAATGGGTGTGATTTGATTTCAGTATGTGATTTACATACTCCTGTATTGTTATATACTTCACGTTCCTCTTTCCACATTTTTATCTCCTTTTTCATTTGTAGTCCTATTCTTATCATATGATAGGATGCATTAGTCATTGTTAATGATGCGCCGTCACTCAGTAGCCATCCTCTATAATCACTAAGACTTATAGTCTCCGCTATGTAATTCTCAACTACTATACCAAGTGGTATATAGGATTGGTTGTATCGTGTAGTACAAACGGCACAAATATGTTCTTTGAATGTATTTCCCTTCATATCAGTTTGGAAGTATTGTTCCTTACTAACACGTTTTCCGTTCTTACATACTGGGCAATAGTCGTAAGACTTCTTTGGTTTCCCTTGAATATCTAATCTTTTCATCTTGTTTCCTCCAATTTAAAAGAAAAAATTATTGAGCAAGGCTCAATATCATTGTTGCTTTCTCAACGCCTATCTTTTCACTTAATGACGTGATTAGTTGTTCAGTTGTCCATGTTCCTTTTGATAGAAATCCCTTCATCTTATCAACATAAGATAGTTCTTCTCCGTTTAATTCAACTTGTTCTTTTGGAGGCACCATTGCTTGTGATATATCAGCAACTGCTGTTTCGGGAACTATTGCTGTAGGAACAATAGCTTGTGGTGTTTCTGGGACTATAGCTTGTGGTGTTTGTGGTGGAACGATAGCTTGTCCGACGTTACTCTCAAAGGCTGGAACTGAGTGCTCTACTTCCTCAAGCTTTGCTTTTTGCTTTGCTGTGAATTCGGGTTCAAATGCTACTCCGTCTACAAATACTTTGTATCTTTGTCGGCTTTCTAAGCTGTCCCATTTTGGTCCTCTATTACCAACTTCACTATCTTCTAATCCGAATGTGTCTTTGATTAATGTACACCAACCTTTTTCGTCAAAGATTTCAAGTTCTTCCTTCTTGTTCAGCTTATTCCATAAAGCCGCTACTTTGTCTTTCATAGTGGTTTGTTGGTGTTCGGTATTCTGTATCTTAGCAAATCCAAGGTAGTTAAGTGTTCCAAATACACTATTCCCTAAAGTGCTCTTCTTTGGGTTTGCTGTGTTCTTTAAGCTTGTTTCGGTGTTTGATGTTGTGTCGATTACTTTAATTTCCTTTGTTTCCATTTTAGTCTCCGTTTTTAGTTTGGTTTTCTCCAATAATATAAGAAACCACTATTTGTTTATAAATGTTGTGTTTTCTCTTTGCCGTCATTCAAAACTTTGGTAGGTCAGGCGTCACTCTAGTCGTATGCCTCTACGAATACTTTGATAGCCTCTATTCTAGCTAGTATCATCTTAGCCTTAACCACATCAAACGATATTCTTGCGGTATATTTTGAATTGCTGTTTTGTGTAATAGCCATTACTGGTTTTCCCCAACGTTCTCCCATATCTATTCTATTCTTCATTTTAGTTT
>Ga0208904_1001361_pt1 | contig 16866 bp, 28 predicted proteins | sample AntAceMetag02UKB_FD_184774 | JGI IMG/M metagenome (GOLD analysis project Ga0208904, IMG submission 184774) | Saline lake microbial communities from Ace Lake, Antarctica - Antarctic Ace Lake Metagenome 02UKB (SPAdes) (version 2) | ecosystem: Environmental > Aquatic > Non-marine Saline and...
ACCTGACGGCCCAGCTATGTAAGCCCTGGCCCCCGCTGAAACAAAGTCAGTGGTCTCCAGCGCATCGGTGACATAATCCAGATTCCATGAGTTGATACCCGATATGACTTTAGCTGCCCTGATGTCATCGAGGTAGATAATATCACCATCCGCCCCGTTGGCGTTTGACTCCACTCCAATGATAGTCCCGGCTTCTGTTGCTGCGAAAGTGCCAGCCTTTAATGCGCAGTGGCAATACCTCCAGACCGTTGCAGTTAGAATTGGTATAGTTACTGTAGTAGTGGGGCTTGCCCCCGCACCCGTAGTCCCTATGCCTATATAATAATCGTCAAGCTCTGTTGTGACACTTGGATAAGCCCAACAAAGGATATGGGAATAATCCGAAATGTCAGCTTCCGTTATTGTATCGTATGCTATGATGTCACCAGCTTCTATACCAGTATCAATTTCTATCTTGGCAGAACCAGACCCCACTTTGACATAGGTAGCAGTTGTATTGAGACTTGCCGTGCCATGTGTGCCACTATCCCAAGCTACCTCACAGTTTGAGAGTAGGAGGTCAGCAACATAGACATCCCCTGATTTACCTGCTAATTTCGTCATGTTACCCTCCTTATACCGACGCCACTGTTAGTGCGCCTGTTCCCTGGAAGTCATACGTGATAGAGGCTACGCCGTCAAATGATACGCTCGGATGAATACCAGTGAATAGAACACTACCAGTCCAGCGGTTGCCTGCCGTGTCATCCTCAAGGAACGAAGCATCATAGATTGAACCGATTGCTACTGGTGCCCCGTCATGGTATCCGTCACAAGAACCAGACCAAGTTGAACACCCTACAATGAAAGACCTGACACCAGCGGCAACAAAGTCAGTTGTTTCAAGGGCGTCAGCCGTATAGTCAACACTCCATGATTTAACACCTAGTATTTCTGTCCCGCCATCATATGATACCCCCCCGCCTTTACCTGCTATTTTAACCATGTTATTTACCTCCTGTTTCTTTTACCCAGCTTTGGAAATATTGATACCCTATTAATTGCTTGGGACGATGCCCGCACAACACCCCAGGGTCAGCATAGATTTTAAACCCTGCCCTAGTAGCTTTCCTGCAAAAGCTGAAGTCCTCCCCCGAAGCCCTGCCGCCTGCATTCAAAACAAAGTATGGTGGCTTCATTGCCTCGAATACACTTCTGTGAACTAATAAACACCCGGTACCAACAACGTCACACTCTATCAGTTCGTCCCTGGAGGCAGGTAATACCACGCTTAAATCATCGCCCTGGTCTTCTTTATGCCTGTCAAGGTAATTGGTTAACTCAGTAACCTTGGATGCGTAGAAATATTTACCGTTCTTTCTTTGAGCGTATTTATAAATAGCCGGTATCGGTCTATTGATGTGAGCTATGAATACAATCCCTGATACAATAGGCAAGTTCCATGACAAGAGTCTCATTAAAGCCTGCGGGGGAACGGTCTCATCAGCATCAAACATGAATAGCCACTCTTTATCTAATTGCTTGACCATGGAATTTCTAGCCATGTCAATAGGTAGGTTGGTTACTTTGTTTAACTTAGTCCCCGGCGGCTTGGCTAACGATATTAAACTGTAGAAACCTTCATCCGGTAAATCACCCACGACTGGTAATCCAATCGTGACACCCTCTCCTGATACTGGTAACATCCATCCTCCTATACTGAGTCCTCACCAGAGCCAATTCTAGGCCCCTTAAAGTTAAAAGTAATACTAATCCTTGTCAATCCACACACGGTAACGTAAACTTATTTGGTAAATATCCGTTTCGTTATCCCAGAGTAAGCTAGACATGAACTCTCTAACACATTTCATTGGCGTATATCCTGAGACGGTTAGAGTAACATCATCCATTGCCGCCAGAACTTCATCTGCTATTCCAGCAACGTCAGCGGCAGACTTATCAGAGAAGCAGTTGACCCAGTAGGTTAAGGATTCCATCGCTACCTGACTTACAAAGTCACCCATCGGCACATCCGTCTCTAACCCAAAGGTTATATAAGGAACGGTGTCGGGCTGTTTGGCCTTTATCTGGTATGTCTTGCTGTCATAACAGGTAAACTTTGCTGTGCCGTCAGTGGTAACTACCCCGTTAGTGGTTGACCATGTAGGCTCTGTATCAGCGTGTGAAGTCCCTGCTGTGGTACATTTATATGAGTGGTTTGCGTAGGTTGTAGGTTTGATAACATCGCCCATGGTATAAGCAGTATTTCTAGCCGATGTTTCAGGCCAGAGCTTCAAGGCATTATAAAATCCCACATTCACGGCGGATAGCATTAATCCAACTCCAGAACCATAATCTCAAGATGGTCATTGCTATTTGACGGGTTTGCTATTCCTTTTATCTCAAAGTGCCTTGTACTATCAGAGTTTCTAATACGATACGCCTCGGTGATAGTCTGGTTATTACAGAATAGTTTATGAGAGGCATAGACTGTAACCTTATCAGCGCTCATTCTTTCATCTATAGGCAGACTTGATAACCTACCCCTGAAAGCTGTGCCGTCAGAAAAAACTTGGGTAGTGCCTCCTTGACCATCGTCAGTCTCTGTAAGCGTTTGAGGGTAGAACGTCTCGATTAAAAGACCTGCGCTTATCATTAGAACCTCAACCTCTTGTAGCTCCGGATACCATCATTTAGTATCCCCTCAATCAACCCCTTTCTCCCTGGGGCCGTTGTGTTGGTTAGAGTATAACTGTAATCCCCTATCTTCTCGGACTGCACGCCCTTCTTATCTCTCAACTGGTATAAAGCGGTGCTTAAATCTATACACGCCTGTCTTATATCGGCGGGGTACTGATAGATATAAAGCGATGTGGCTGTGTCATGCTCTGCTGCGGTTGTGCCGTTTACCCCTCGTTCTACAGTTAGAGTTAAGGTTGCATAAGAGTAGACATACATCTGCTCTGAATCAATCAGGATAGTATTGCCACCGTTTAAGTTTGTTATTGCCGTAACATCTACATCGGTTTCCGAGGTATCAAGAGCTTCACTAATCGTGGTGTCTATAACATAAGGTGTAGCCGAGATACCGTCACCGTACCCCCACACTCCGGTAATCTCTACGCCTATCCCAACACCGTTAGCGAATGAACCATACTCTCCGTTAGGGTTAATCTGTATCCTGGTCTTGGGTAGTTTATTATAGGAGTCCTCTAACCCACCGCCATAGAGAATGTAATTAGTTGGTGAGCAAGTCCATGTTACTGTACCGTCTGAAGTCGTACCGGCTAAGGTAGTTCCCCATGTTGGCTCGGTTGAATCGGTTGTGCCTGCGGTGGTACATTTATAAGAGTGCCTATTCTCGGAGGTTGGTTTAACGAACTGCCCTACTGTGTAAGCGGTAGAGGCTACCCACGTTCCCTCTAATGTATTCTCATAAGTCCCGTCACCTGTCTCATCGGTCTTGAAGGTAGATGCTGATAGCAAGTCGGGAACCCATAAAGTCCTGCCTACACCATCAAAATATTTAGTGGCACTTTCTACCCCAAAATGTCTGTTAGTGTACTGGTCAATAGAACGGGAGGCAGACTCAGTTATCTTCCTCAGAACGGTATCATCCGTAGTTGAGGATATACCTAACACACCTTTTATATCTGCTATGCTTGCGTATGTTCCGTACATCTTGCCTCCAAGTAAGGTTCTATATCATCGTAAGGTGCGAATACCACGAACCTGAAATCGTCACACCCACACCCTATACAAGTTTCTTCTTTATCCTGGTTGATTCTTTCGCAGTTAGTACAGACCTTCATTCCATATCCTCCCGCAGATAGGACATGATTTCTGCCCCCTAGAATTAATTTGAAGGGGGTAGCAATCTTCTGGACATTCAGCGAGTTCTTCTTCTCTGCCGATTTCCTCTTGTTCTTTATTGTATTTATATATGTTTAGTAATTGTTCAAACCCCATTAGCGTATCCAGAGATAGACTGTGCCCGTTTTCTGGTCGCCGGCATTGGTTACATTGAAAGTTATCACTCCACCATCAATCGCCCCCAGGCTGGCTTCGGCTATGTATTCAGTTGCCGTTTCTGAGCAATCAACACCTCCACCTGCCAGTAAGTCAACGGTATCAACATCGGTTACTGTTAAATCCCATGCAGCCGTAGGTGCGGTAGCCCCAGGATCAATGACCGCCCATATCAACTTACCGCTATATGTGTCCGTAGTAGATGCACTTGCTGTACCAGTGTCGCTAGATGTAAAGGCAAATTTAATCTTCTTAACAGAAAACCCCGTCTCTGTTACTGCCGTTATTGCTGCGGTTGCCATGTTTAACCTCCATTGGGTTTTATATTGTGGGGATAGGGCAAGTGTTGTACGCCCACCCTACCCCCGGAGGATGATGTCCTGCCCTATTGGGCAGGCTCATCCATGAACTTTTCTACAAGTGTGTAATGCTCAAATCCCAACTGTTCCTCTTGGTCCAGTTGTTTCAGGAACTTGCCAATCTTCTTTCTTAGTCCTTCTGAAACCGGTATCTCTCGTTCCTGCGGGATAGGTGTACCATCTTCTTTGGCTACCTTCCACTTGACCTGTTTTTCCTCTTGTTCAAACTGAAGGTCTGTCTCTTCTTCCTCTGTAAACAACCCCTCTAGTAATTCCCGTGCATCCTTCATGTTGGCATAGTTCCAACCTTGAATCTGTGGTACTATGTTTCTGAGCAGAAGCCTCTCGAATACATTTATTTGCATCATCTCTCCTCTTCACTTAATCCGTATATAGGGATAAATAGCCAGCCGTACCGTCTATGGTACAAGCTATTTTGTACTTACGAGTTGCCCCTCCTGCTGCCGTAGTCGTGACCATCCCAGAGGCAGTATTTATTTCAAACAAACTTGTTATTTTATTATTACCATAGATATATATTGCCTCGTCTAATGTAGTCGCTCCATTATTACTGAGATATATAAGCTGACTTGAACCAGCGGTTATAGTGTCTCCAATTTGACTATCAAACCACCCTGCCGCTATATGAGACAACTTTGTCAGTGTTGGAGTGCCTCCGTCAAGTATCTGTCCTAAAACACCAGCCGCTATAAGATTATCAGCGTTTATTGTCCCTGTGAGCATTACCCTACCGTGAGTACCGATACAATATTGTGCAGTAGTTTCATTAGTTTGGACACCTGAAGTCGCAGCATGACCACGTAAGGCGTAGACAGAAGCCGACCTCGCTCCTGCGGCTGACATCGTAGAGGTGAACCAAGCGCCAACATGATAACCGCTTGTTATTGAATATGTGTCAGTGAATTTAAGGGCACTCTGTGCGGTGGTAGCTGAAGTATACGTTCCAACTAAGGTTGAAGTCGTAGTAAAAGAATCGTCAGTGGTGAATGTCCCTGAAACTGCTACGTTTCCTGTAATAGATACCGCTCCCGTAATAGCTGTAGCTCCTGTGACTGTTAGGGTTTTGGCATAGGTTGAATTACCAATAGTAACCCCGTCATTAGTAAGGGTGAAAATCTTCCCCGTAGCTATCCCGACTACATCATCGAAGTATACTAAACTCCCACCGTCATAAGTGTAGTCTAGCGTTTGATGTCTAATTTTGTTTCCTGTTCCCATATTAACACCTCCTTTTCGGTGGTTAATTCCAAAGTTGGGTGGGGGATTTTCACCCCCACAATTCATTAAGTAGAAGTTATATAAGCACCGTCTTCAAGCGGGATGTAGAATATAGTCCACTTGATGGAACCGGTGTGAGTTGCACCTATCGTCACTTCAATGGCACCGGGAGCAACCACAAAGGGCTGGAGCGCGGCGGGTACGCTACCGGAAAGACCCCGCACCAAAGCCGTGGCAGCCACACCGTTCACTGTATAAAGCCCGCCAGCCTCATCGTTGTCAATATCAAGCAATGCTGCTATATCCGTGCTTGTACCCGTGGTCGGGTCAGCTACTATCGTCATATTGACCGTCTTGTTTTCAATGGCTGTGGTTACTTCGCCTACCATTAGATTTACTTGGCAGTTACCCTCCGAAACGGTGAACAATTCAAGCCCAGTAGTCATGTTGGCGGTAGCCCTATCTACCTTTAGCCCTAGAATTAGTTTACGCAGAGCCTTTCCATCCTGTGTTACGCTTCCCATAATATACCTCCGTTTTATTTACAAGTTAGCTAGGGTTTTACGTTCTCTAGCCTTTATTGATTGGTCTTACATACCCGCATTGACAACGTGGTTCAATCATCCTGCGCCCACACCATTGGCATATATCACTGGGTTTAACCATTTTGTCAGCGGGGGGTGAGGAGGTGGCTTTAACCACTCTCCTCGTTTTAGTTTTCTTGTCTTTCTTTTGTATTGTCATCATCCCCTCTTAATTCTAGGTCAGTGCGCCGCTGTTGGTTTCCTTTGGATACTTCGGCCAGCACAGGGCTATGATTGTGATTACCGCATCCGCAGTACCTGGGTCGGTGAAAGTCAGGCCGACATAAGGTTTGTCCTCAGTGGTCATATCTTGAGAGTCAACATCTACGATTAGTGTGAACAGGTCGTAGGTGCCGTCTGTGAGGGTCAACCCTGTAGAGGCAAGCGCAGTAGTGTCACCCATTGTATCTGTACCTGCCGCTGCCGTCAGTCTGTACCTTGCGGCGATAGCGGTGGAAGTAGACCCTGCTGTAACCGCTGATTGAGTTACAGTCAAGGCAAAGTTTGCCGTAGCCAGTGCCCCAAAGTGAATCAGGAACTCTACCTTCTCGTAAAGTTTCATATTAACGTGGGGGGCGACAAGAGTGGCCGACTGCGAAACAGTAGCAGTAATCGGCACGATGTGTATTTCCTGTGCAACATTCATTTTACCCATTGTTATTCTCCTTAATAAAGTTTTAGTGGGCGGGAATTTCACCCGCCCTTTAATTCTTAGGTTCTAGTCGAGCTGAGGCATCTTATCGGATTTAGCGATATTATCGGCTGCCCATAAAGGCTGCAAGTTGGATAATGCCCAACACTTTTTGAATTCAGTATCTTCGGGACTATTGGAGTTGAAGCGAGAACGAGGAATTACATGGTCTATATGCCATTGTCCTTTGTTATCCCATGACATACCCTCCTCGAATTGGCTTTCTAGGTGAGTCATTAAATCTTCGCAAGTATAGCCCACTAAATCTTCCCATTTATACCCGTTTTTCTTTTCCTTTAGTGCTAGGTAAATCATCGCACTCATGCTCTCATGTATTCTTCGACTAACATTCCGTTCCCTGCGATTCCTTGCCCTTGTGGTAACGATTGCCCTAACTTCTTCGGGTGTATAATTGTTTCGCCAGTTATTACCTTTATTCCAAGTGATAGGCATACACCCGACTTTACCTTTATTCCAGGGCACACTCCCCTGTTTACTTTCCCGCATTTTCTCCAAAGCTTCTGGGTTATTATAAGTAAGATGTTTTACTACACCGTCATGCCACTTTTGCCACTTTCCAGGACTCCATGTTAGACGGTTTAATCTTACTGCCTCAACCCTTTTGCTAATTTGCTCGGGGGTTTGTTTGCGGCCTTTAAGAGCGTGTACCTTAGTTTGTTCCATTATCTATGTCAGCTCCTTGTACTAGACAAAACAACGAACGGGGACTGATAGGAAGTGCTGCCCTTGTAAGGAGTCAGGTAGGTATCCCACATCGGTTGACCGTCGCAGCGATAAACGAATCTGAAAGCAGTCTGATCAGTCGTGAAGTTGACATGGATACTCGAGGCTGACTGCATCGAGCCCTTGTCAATCATCACATACTGGGAAAGGTCTGCAAGGATTATATCGCCAGCCGTGCCAAGCGTTGCCGCCTGCTCGCAAGGAATCATCGGGCGGCCTTTAAGCGTGGCGTACGGTGCACCGGAAATCCCGCCCGGAGGCATATAAACAAGTGCGCCGCCAGTAGCACCAACGCCGTAGTTCATGGTATCAAGCTGTTCCTCAATGTTCTGGTTATACAGCCAGACGTAGCTTGCCGAGCGAGGGCCGAACCGCGACATCCACATCTTAGTAATGTTCTGAGCTACGATAGTGGCTGCGCCCTGGCCAGTCTCTGCCGTTACGGTATGCAGGCAAGGTGCGTTTAGAATACCGAGGGGTTTGCCAGCACCGTCACCGTTGATGATAGCGTCGGCAATTTTGAAGTCAAACTCATCAGCGAACGCCCTGCCAATCCATGCTTCGAGAGCCGAGGCGTCGTCTAAGAGTTCATCTGTGCAGGTTGTATAACCGATGAGTTTCTTCAGCTCAAGGGCAACCTGTTTGAAGCTAGGATATGAAGGGGTTTTGGTTCCGGCTTCATTCATCCAGTAAGCCCGAATACCACCGGCCCGTGAACCATCAGCCCTGCTTGCGTCTGAGACCGCAGGAATCTTGATGGCGTTTGAGTTAGGGCCAAGAGGCATCCTGAATACCCGGCTTATGATACCGCTGGATGCGAAGGTCTTTTCAAGCAGTGAGGTAGCGAAGTCGGTCTGCACAAGGAAACCCCCATCAGCCGGTATGCCCTCACTCAAACCAGTAGGGGCCTTGGAAGCTAGCCGGGGGTCCATAATTCTGCCCTTGGAAGTCTCAGCAGTTTTAACAGCCATAAGCTGTTCCCCTAGAGATGCAAACGGCTGATCCCCGGCATCCTTTACGACCTTTATTTCCGCATCTTCAGCGGGCACTTTCCGGGTTATTTCAGTTGCCTTGTATTCCTCTATCGCCTTGGCAGCTGCCTCAGCGGTTATCTCGGCGATCCTTTCTTCTGTAAGTTCCATTTATTTACTCCTTAATACTGTATATTTGACTGTTTGCTCAATGATGTATTTCAGTCTTTCCTCATCAATGATTTGGTTCGCTTGGTCTATGACCCCTTGCACCTCCGGTAAATCCTTAATCTTTAGTTCCACTTCAATATTTTTAACGGGTATGTCGTCACCCGGCAAACGCTTCATTAGTTCCTTGAGTGATTCTATTGCACTGTCACTCAACCCCTGTTCGTCAATCATTAAAGTCAGGTAATCAATCTCGTCTTTAATCTCTTCTTGGCTTACCTCTTTGGGTTTCTTGACATCAGTATTATCATCGGGCGTGGCTTCTTCTGTTGCCAAACATTGAGTCATGTGCTTGAATTGCTTAGTAGTGATAACGCCCTCGGTGACTGCGTTCATTAAAGCATTAGGGTTGCTGGGAACTGGCACTATTGATATTTCCAGTAGCTCCTGCTTGGTGTAAGTTCTGCGAGGTGATTTCTCCCCATCTCCCTCATCCCATTCTTTAGGAATGAACCCTACCGATTCAGTCTTTAGATAACCCGTATCAACTAGCCTCTCAACAATATCAGCGAACTCATAAGTCCCTTCAGGGGGAAACTGTACGGTATTCTTTAATGTCCCGTCTTTGGAAGTCCAGACTCTGGGGACTTTGCCGATAGGTAGTGTTCTATAATCGTGGGCAAACATCAAGACCGGGTTCTTCTTGAAGTTCTTTAAGTCCCATCCAGTAGCAAGGATAGACTCACCATCCCTGTCGATGTCTGAAGTGGAAGCGGTAAACTCATACTGGCGTTCACCTATCTTCTTAACCTCACAATCTTCTATGATCTTATATACAGTATCCATTCATTACCTCCCAGAGTCCTTTAACATCTCTATAATCTTTTGGCGGTTAGCTTCTACAGATTTTAGTAATACATTCTCTGCTTCAAGTTGCGTAACCCTAGATTCTAACTGGCTAATACGATTTTCCATGATGGTCATTTGGTTGTGCTTATCAGCAGATACTAATTGTAAATTTTCTATTCTATTATCATCTTTAATGTGATTCTTGTGATGAATTATTTCCCACGAGTGTAAGTTTCTGCCAAGCGATTTAGCCATAACAAGCCGATGTTCATAAACATAACCCTGCCCATTAGCCATTGGGTGGGAAAAGTTATCTTTTGCAAGTTTCCTTTTCCAATAACCGTTAACCATCATGGACGGTTCAGCAATATCGATTCTGTGTTTCCGGTCACAGGCGCGGCATCTAATAGAGCGTGGCATTTTGCCCTTGCACATAACCCAACGCTCCTTACCGCAATCAATGCAAGTATGCCAAATAAAGACCCCGCCACCATATCCTATTAAACGCCCACCCTTTATTTCGCCTATTTTATTCAAGTTTATATTCCCTTTAAGATTTCTACGATTTTACCCCTATTGGCTTCGACCGCTACAAAGAGCCACGGATATGGGGGGTGATTGACTGTTCCAAGTTCCAAATATTTACCAACCTTGTCTACTGCCGTCTTGCTATATTTGTGCTTTTCCCCCTGCGGGATTCCTATCTCAGCCGTTATTTTATTATTCTCAATTATTGTTTGGTTTATTACAGAGGATGCTACTTGCCCAGTTTTACGCCACGGGCTTTTAGCTTGATTTTCTTTTATGTTTTTACTTGCTCTTTCCTTAACCAACACACCGATTCTATTCATAGCATCTTCAAGATTGGAGGTTAGTTTGCCCTCAATTTCAGCACGATGCGAGATAACAGTTACATTTGATTTGTTCATTCGATTACACCCATTATTTGGCAACGGCAGTTAGGATGGACAGGAACCATCCCATGAGTTTCGCTAGTTTGGTAGACACCGACATAAGGGGTGCATTGTTCACAGGCACCAGGTGAGGCATAAAACTCTGCCTTCTCTATATTCATCGCTTCCAATCTGCGTATAGTGCCTTCATTGTTAGCGGCTATAGTTTCAGTTCTCGCTATCATAGCTGCCCTTGCTTTCGCATTCTCGGTAAAGTATCCCTCAAGACGTTTGGATAACTGCGAGATAGTTTCGTTAGCTTCTCTACCAGCCTTTATTTCAGCCGTCAATGCCTCAAGCGTGGTCTTGTTAATAGACTTAGCTAGAAGTAAAGAGCGTGTAGCTATCCATTCTTGGTCGTATATATCTAATAATTGTTCTTCAGCCATTAAACTGCGTCCTCAAAACCACTCTGATAAACCAATTCAATAGCAGGCTCAAATCTCTTAGCAGTCTTTTCATCATCTAATTCAGGTAAGTGACCAACCCTTTCAAGTTCTGCTATTACTAAATCTTTCTGTTCATTAAATACAGACTCAAATACCCTCTCAAACACTGCCTCTTGTCTGGCTGTTTTCTTATCGTATGCTTCCCAGTGGAGTTTCTTCTGGTCTGGGGATAAGCCTTTGTAGGATTCCTCTATCACTTCGGGTATATCATCATTGTCAGGTGTCTCCTCTGGTTCGTCTTCACGTTCCATTGGTTTATTAATATCAGTGGGAATCATATTTAACGGGACTAACAGAACATCGCCATTTGGAATAGCGTCTTTGCCTGTAGCAATACGAGCCTCATTGACTGTCCAGTAACCACCTCTAATAGCCGATTCAGCATCTAGTCTCTTTTGCTCTGCTGTCTCAGGTACGACTTCCTTGAATCCTAAAGTAAGGTTCTCTGACTTCCTGAATTTCGGTATCAACTGCTCTTGGAGTTTAGCTACCTTCCAATCAAGTCTAGGTTTAATCAACCATCTGGCGAATGTATAATCCCCTGCCTCAGCATTGGCCTTGTTGACGTTCTCTGATATACCCATTACAGATTGAGGCATACCCCAGACACCTAGAATAACGTCCCGGTTTGAGTGCTTTAAGTTAGGGAAGTCCATATCCTTGATGGTGTTCTGTATCTGGATATACTTACCCCCGCCTTCTAGTAAAGCTACCTGGTGAGCCTTAGAAACTCCTTTATACTTCTCTGACCATTGTTTCTTTAACTTATCAAACTGCTCATCGGATAAATTATAGTCAAACTGGATAACGCCATCGGGCCGGGCCGAGTTGTAGAAGAACTGGTTTACCCACTTGTCGGCGTTCTGCTCAGCGTCAAGATTAATCCCTATCGCCTGTGCTGGGCCGAGTCCGCGGTATTGGTTTAACGGGTTGGGATACTTGAAGTGTATAACCTCATTTACATCGAATGGCACAGCTTCGGCACCAACCCCGTAAACATAACCCTTGACATACGGAAAGTTCTTAGCCGGGACCACTGACATCTTGTTAGGGTAAGGCAAGACAAATTCAGCAGGTTCGCCGAGCTTGTTGTAGTTCATTACCCAGAAATCTTCACCTATAAGCTCATTATAGATAGTATCTAAGGCTATAAATTCATTGGAAGTCTGTGTGGGGTTGACGTTCTTTAAGAGTGTTAGAATCGGGTGCTTGAATATCTGCCTGGGTTTCTCTGGATTACTTGAGTCAAATAATGTCCACTCAACTTCACTACAGCCTAGAGCTATGCGGAAAATAACGGCGTGTAACCAGCCTATCTGCGAATATGCACTAAGAAAGCCGTCTCCTGTTCTAGCAGGTGGGACGGCTCCATTATGGTAAAATACATTATTCCTGTTGGGGACATTTCTTTTAAATATATTCTTTATATTCAATAATACCCCTTGACAAAGTAGAGTTTATGGTTTATACTAAGGATAGTGCAATACGTTGCACGAAGTGAGGTTAAAATGATTAGGTTATGCGCCTGGTGTAAGAAAGACCTTGATACAGGTAAACAATTATCTGATGAGGAATACAAGGAATTATCTAAAAAGGCGGCTTCTCATGGGATGTGTAAGGAGTGTTATGATAAGGAAATGGGGGCATAGTAGGCCCATACTCCCCTATTTACATTATACCACAAGGTTTTGCTTGACTTTTGTAAAATAGTGCCAAAACCCCTTGACAAGCTACTATAGATAGGTTATAATAGTAGTATAAGAGTTAAGGAGGAAAGAAATGAAACGATACGCAATGTGTGTAAAGGGATATGAAGGAGATAAATTCCCAGAAGCAAGATTTACTTTCCAGGCTAACAATCAAGCAGAGGCAGAACACAAAGGATTCAAATGGGCAATGTATCAAGGAATGAATTATAGGTTAGATATAATTGTTAGACTAGCCCATCAGAATGAACTACGAATGCAAATACACAATGAATATCTAATAGCATAGGATAATCCAACTACAACCCCAAGCCCCCCTTAATCGGGGGCTTTCTTGTATGGTGAACAATCCTTACACAGATTACCCCTTTTCTTATCGTAATCATCAGGTAATCTATCACCGCACTTACGGCATATCTTTATTCCATGTATAGCACAGTATAGTTTCCAGTAGTTCATAACCACCTTATCTCTGGGGTATATATTCTAGGTTGGTAGAAAGCTAAGGCTAAAGCGTCTGCCCTATCCGGGCTATGCTCGCCATGCGACCTCATTTCCTCTTTAGAGATTAACTGCATACGCTTCTCCTGTGCCGGTTTATATTTAATCGAGGATAACTGAGCTTTTAAGTCCCTGTCTTCTACTATTGAAATCTCATCCTTTCTGAACCTTGCCTGTAGCTGGTAGAACATCTCAGCCCGTTTATTAATATAGTGTACTTCATCGTCTGCCTTCTCACCGGCGATGATAGGGGTTACGTTATATCCTTTGGCTACTAGCCCTGAATACATGGGGGACCCGCCGGAAACGGCGTCTACCTTGACGTTCTTGTGAGGTATCTGAAATCTCTCTATCAATTCTATGACCTTATCCACTGAAAGTAAAGAGTCCTCCATTTTGTATATCCATCTGTCAAAGGAGAGCATCTTGTTACCCTGACGGATAATTGCTACGTTCTCATCACCGGAACTCCATGCAAAGTCAACACCCATACTCAATTCACCCTCTTGGGAGGTGTCTTTGTCACACGCGCGCGTAATCTCACCCCATGAGAACAGGAAGTTACCACTCTCCATAACGTCCCAGTTACCATCCAACCAGGCCTCAGCCAGTTCTTTAGGATAGATAGCCCTAAGTTCCTCTTCATAGGCCGGGGGGAGGTAGGGATTATCTTTAGGAAGTGACGGGATGTAGACGAAGTCATCGGGTGTGCTTTCTATAAACCTCTGTTTGACCCAACCAGGCATCGGGTTAGCCGTTAAGATATATTTGTACTTAATATTCGGCAAGGGTAGTGATAAACGGCCTAATAGGTTGTTAAAGTGCATCTCAGAGCACTCTTCAACCTGGTCTATGAAGAACCAGGAAATAGTAGTACCCATTTGAGAGACTAGACCCTTCTGGTCATCAACTAAGCCAGTATACCATATCCTTGAGCCGTTATAAAACTGGATATAATGGTCAGTAGCATGGTGCTGAGTTATTAGTTTCTTATACTCTCCATCTATATGGACTCCGACGTTGAAGTATCTCTCAAGTTCTACCAAGACGGTCCTCTTGAAAGCAGGTAGATTCTGTCGGGCCATAATACCGACATTCCCGGGATAGTCTATTGAGAGTTGAACGCCCTCAGCTACACCGGCCATCGTCTTTCCTCCGCGAATACTTCCGCCGAAAAGTCTACCTCTCTCCGGAGAAGAGTGGAATAGTATCTGTCTAGGGTGTGGTTTATATAATCCTGATAAATCTATTGATTGCTTACTCAATTATTCCCCATTCCTTGAGTTTAGATTGCCAATCCTCAGACAACATTGTGAACCCAATGAGATTTGGCGATTCCCCCACCTTCTCAATATCTGCCATTTCCTTTATCCAATCCACCACTTCCCTTATACCTGCATGTTTCCCAACCTCATAGGCATCCCCCATAGAAGTGGCTATTAGGTTATCCTGCCAATTCCAACAAAACTCATTACTCCTATATGGGTTTTTAGCTTCCATCTTTACCCCCTTTGTGCAATACGTTGCAATATCTATTTGAACTTCACGTAGTATCTTAAAGCCCTTTCCTTCCTCTCCACCGAATCATCAAACAACCCCATTAACTTCCTCATCTCTATAACTTTATCTATCTCCCTCCTTAATGTAATCGGTAGGTCAGAGTACTTAAACCCCCTAGATTTCGATTCTGTGGCCTTACGTGCCTTCTTCAAGTTCTAACTCCTCTACATCTTTCTTGAGAGCTTCCATCAGGTACTTGCCTATGTATTCCGTATAAGCTGGGGGGATTGCTTGTGATTGCTCATATTTAGTCATCCAATCCAACCCTAAACTCTCATGCCCCTTATCAGCCCTTCTTCCTAGCATACGCCCCTTCTCAATAACAATTCTGTGCTTCGGGTGGCCTGGCTGTAACCAGAAATAGTTAGTTTCGAACAAACGGTGGCGATAGCAGTTAAGGCCAAACATCTGCCCACAAAGCCAACCAGCTTCCAGTTTAGCTTGCATAACATTCTCTATAACATAGGGCTTATGGGTAGGAATCAATCGTTCTCTAGTCGGCTCTATTAACATAGGGTGAAATTTATTTTTTACCCAAGGCAGATTTTTCATAATGCTGTACGCTTGACATGGTGGGCTGGCATGGTAAGCGTCATACCCCTCAAGCGGAAAGGTAAGCACATCAGCCTGGTAGAACTTAAAGGGGTAATGAGGTTGGGGCTTAATGTCTACTCCCACTACCTCAAACCCTGCACGATGATAGCCCATAGCAGCTCCACCGGCCCCACAGAACAAGTCTAATAGTTTAGGTCTGGTCACTCTCTAACCCTTTCTCCTAGAACCATAAATAGCTCTATAAATCTCATATCTACCTCATTTCTAAGACTAAGAGGTAAACTACTATAGGTTACACCACTAGATGGGCTAGAAATCGGTTTGGTGGCCTCTGGTACGTGCTTGGTTGATTTTACCTTCATAGTTCTATACCACTCTCTACTTCGTTGCCCCAGCAGTCCCAGCCAGCACGTTTATCACGAGCAAATAGTTCAAGGCGTGCCCCAGGGGATATACTTTCAATGAGGTCGTAAAACTCAGTGGGTTTTTGGGAGTGCCGTTTAGGTAATCCAGTATGCACCACAGTTGGCTTGTATCTTGCGAGAGGGAAAAGGCACTTACCTTTATAACCGAATAGTAATGTCTGAGTAACGCTTACGAAATAGTTGCCGAAGCCAGATGGCTTAACCCAAGTTATAGGGGAGAGATACTTAAAACCCCATGCCTTCATTACTTCAAAGCCTGCAGGTAGATATTGGTTCGTTGTCCAGAGCCACAAATGGCAACCCTCATCAGCTAATTCACAAATCGGCAATCTGATTATCTCATCTACCGTCATTGTTGGATAGGGTAGTTCTCTAGCAATAGCATGTTTATTCCACTTCCCAGCTTTCTTTTGTTCCCACGGTGGGTCTGCATATATTGTATGATAATCCGTCATTGGTTCCATCCCTCCTTTAATTCTATATCACTCTCTACTTCGTTACCCCAATATTGTTATTCTTTTGTTGGTTTCTCATTGAATTTTTCATAGTAATCAGAGGTGACTCCAAAACCCGCCCGCTTGGAATAATCACAAGTAGTCCTTCCAATATCCTTGTCATTGACATTACCTGCTGCGTTGATAAAAACATCACGAACATTAGTAGGTGTTAAGAGGTCTGTCATAGCCTGCTTTAAGGCAGGTTCTATCACTTTTCTGTTGGCTTCAATATCATCGTGGCTATGGTATTCATAGATATTAATATTCACCCAATAGCCAAAACTGTAACGCAAACCGCTTGGGCGTGGGCTGACCATCAATCCTACGGCAGGGTCTGGTGTCGTTAAATACCAGCAGGCTATTTCTTTATATGAGTCTGAGCCGTTCTCTGGGATGCCGAATCTACGAAACATATAGACAAACAGGGATGAATAATCACCCTTCGGTAATATCTCATCGGCATATTCTCCAGGGTCAGCCATTCCTGCCATTGCACCTTGCCAATGTTCAGCACTCCCCTTCAGTTTTAATAATTTAGCGTGCCATTTTCTAGTCATAATCTTTATTTTCTCCTTTCATCATATATCTGATACTTCTTCATAACTCT
>Ga0208904_1001363_pt1 | contig 16828 bp, 18 predicted proteins | sample AntAceMetag02UKB_FD_184774 | JGI IMG/M metagenome (GOLD analysis project Ga0208904, IMG submission 184774) | Saline lake microbial communities from Ace Lake, Antarctica - Antarctic Ace Lake Metagenome 02UKB (SPAdes) (version 2) | ecosystem: Environmental > Aquatic > Non-marine Saline and...
CATATAACTTTACTTCTTTCAAATTAATTATATACGCATCCCACTCAAAATCTTCACTCTCGTCATCTTTAACAACAGTACTAGTGCCTGGTTTAGGAACTATAATTTTAGCTAAAGTTAATTGATTAGGAGATGTTGTTCTTTCTACTTTAGCCCCATCACTGTATAGATTAACATAAAAAATGTGGGTATTAGCGTCAAAAGGAATCTTTACAGTTTGACTTTTAGACAATCTATAGATACTAACTCCTACTGCACCATGTCCTGCAGATATTGTAATACTATTAGATGTTGGGTCTGTAGCTTCTACTACTAATCCATTTAAAATTCTAGGATTAAATGTGGATATTAAAATATTATGTATTAATCCTATCATATTAGATGCATTAACATCTGCACCTTTAGCAGTCATCATAACTGGCTCCAATACTTGACTCCTGGACAGCTGTTTCATTCCTGTCTCAGTATCAGGATAAGTAGTCATACTCCTGATAGTATCTGTTACCATCTTATATAATGTGTTATATGTTAACATTGTCCTATTACTATTACTCCTCCACTAAGAAAAGGCATTTGATAATTAACAGCCTTACTTTGTTTTGTAAATTCACTAACTATCTCAAAAACATCATCAGCAATATCTTCATGTGTTTGAATAGATATAACCCCTTTTTTCTTAATAAGAAGTTGTATAATATTATAAATAAAACTTTTTTTATATAATCTATTTAACTCATCACTGTTAGGGTCTGGAAAATCTAAAATAATCATATCATATGTAGCTTCACAAATAGGAACCCATTTTAAAGCATCTTCATAAAAAATAAAACATTTATCTAAACTACCTTCATTCATTTTAATAATTCTTTCATTAGTTCCACAGAACTTAACTACCTCATCATCAATATCTACTACAGTAATAACAGCTTCAGGTTGTAATTTAAAAAGATTTCTAGCTACTAAACCATCTCCCCCTCCTAGAATTAAAAACTTTTTCGCTTTAGTATTAAACTCAAATGCAGGTCTAGTTAGCGTATCATGATAAATTTGTTCATCTTCACCCTCAATAAATTGAATAAAAGAGTCTAATGTAAGTACTAGCTTATCTTCTCCATTATTATATAATTTCATCTGTTGAAATTTAGTATCTTTTTCAAATATTAAATCCAACTCCATTAACTCTTGATCTTTATTCAATTTAATAGGATTTATTTCAAGCATTTTTTAACCTCTTCTTTTATTGTTGTATCTCTATGAGAATCAAACAAAACTTTACCCTTACTTGGAAAATAATAACTTACTTTCTCCATTAATTTTAAACTTGAAAAATCTTTACAAGATGAAGCTATTAATCTACAATATCTAGTCTCTCCCCAATATCCAAAATAAACAAAAGACTCTTTAATAGTAGTAAGAACATCAAATCCAGGAGCTAACTCGTTTACTGTAGATGATACTATCTCTAAACCTAAATCTTTTACTATATCTTGTACAAAAATTCGTACTTGTTTAGAAGTTAATTTTTTTAAAGATACAAAACTAATGCTTACTTCTTTAAGATACTGCCCCTGAAGTTTCTTTTTCATCTTTTTTTCCTTTTTCTATTTCTGATAATAACTCTTCTAAACAAAATTTTCTACCTAGCATTTGTTGATATGCGGACTCTGTTTGCTCTATTAACTTTATTGTTGCATCTAATCTTTTTTGTAAATCTTCTTTATTCATTTCTCACTCTCCCTTACTTTTTGTTCAATTTTTTTATTTGTTTCTAACTCTTTAAATTTTACTTCAATATTTAAATATTTAGTCCAGTCTTGAAATAAATTTAAATCTACTATTGTTTTATAAAAATAACTAACTCCTAGCCTAAGTAAAGTTTCGCAAAATGTACATTGGCTCATATCAGAATATTGCCACTCAACATGAGGACAATTAGCAAAATTAAAATTAGAACCCCTACAATCACATTTCCGTAAATACACTACTCCTAAAAATACTGTTCCTACACATTCAGAATTAAGCATTATACAGTTAGATAAATTAGTTACTTTACCTTCTAAACCTATAGTAGCGTAAGATAAATTAATACCACTTAAATTTTGCCCTGCTCTATTAAAATCAGTAATAATAGCATGCTCAAAATTCTCTCCTTTGATATCAACATCTTTTATGAGAGGTGAAATATCAATTTTATTTTTGATATACTGTCTAATCCTTTTTCTAACTTCCGCAGTCATTGGTATCATACTTTACTCCTTGTTATGGATAATAAGCCAGAACCAATCCATAGTACCCAGCATTATCTGAAATTGACTCTATAAAATATCGTTGAGATGATACATTATTGTATGGGTCTGTAAGATTAACAGTTTGTCCTATATAAATATAAGGTGCATATACTATATTAACTTGTACTTTGTTATGGTCTTTATAATATTCTGTTAAATAAGCCTTTACTAAATAATCTAATTCTTCTTGAGTAAATAAATTTCTATCACTAATCATTATCTTTTTAATTATACGGTCTCCTAAACTAGCAAGTAACCCGTCATTATCATACAAAGTAGTGTCTCCTACTATACTTTGTGTCACATATTGTCCAGATGTACCTGATACGCCAACTCCAACAGTACATCCTGTTAAAGTAGTTGATGTTTTTCCAGTATAAGTAAACGATTTAGTACTTTGTTTATTTAAATAAGCAGTACCAGAACTACTAAATGCAGTAGTGTCAGTAAGATGAACTTTTGTGTCTCCAGTAGTTGCGTTATAAGTTAAAGTTGTAGTTGGAATTAAAGTAGCTTCAGATTTAATAAGGATATTATTATAAACAGATATTTCAGTTAAAGCTACTACATATCTACCTCTACCATAATTAATTTTATCTACTTCTTTTAATGAAAATTTTAAATATCTAGCCTCAAATTCAGTACCTAAATCATCTTCTTCTAGAGATGTAGTATCTCCACCTGTTATTTGTACATTTTCAGTTTTATCACTAATTGCAGTGTAAGTAACATCATCAGTAGATGATTGAATTGCCATAGTAAAACCCACATCAAACTTTCTCATATCATCTGGTTTAAAAAATCCACCTACAATGTCAATAGCTTGAACATTATAAGTAGCTCCTAAATCTATTGTAGCTAAATGAAAATTAGTTTGAGGTTCTCCAAAAAACTCTAATTGTAGTTGAGTATCCCGTCTACCATCCACTACGTGGTCTATATCTTGTATCGCAATTGCTATTGCCCAATATTCGAAAGTAGCTGTAACAGCTACACTCTCTGGTTCAGGTAAAATACTTCTATGTATTTTAAATATTACATCATCATAATCTATCTGCAATTTATCAGTAGAGTATAAAACATAATAAGTAGAGGTAGATAATACTTCAGCTACATCATTTCTTTCTATACCAGGTATAACCCAAATACCATTAGCATAATCCATATTAGGGTCGTTTGCAGGAATTATATGTTGCAATAATCCAGTATTGTCATACATGTAAATTGGTTGGTCTGGTACTATGGATGTATGTGGAAATAAAACATTATAATAATAATAATTTGTAGTACTAACGCTTTTACTTTTTCCACCACCTTCTGTAATTGTTTTAGTTGATGTCTTTACTTTTACAGGTACTGCTGTTTGTTGATGAACGCTGTTATCTATAGGAACTCCATTTACATATACAATAGGTACTGTGTCTCCTAAAATAATTTTACCTCTATTATCACTGATTACAGTACCAAAAACATAATAACCAGTTGACTCTTGAGTAGGGTATTCTGTTCCAATATATTTATCTCCTACATAATTAATAAGTTCTTGAGTTGATGTTTGATGTAATAACTCTGCTTCAGTTAACTGATTAGAAGCCCATGTAGATAAAACACCCGATTTTTCTTCTCCAAAATAAGATAATGTATCTTGGGTAGCTATTCCTGTATAACTATCTTCTTCATCAGAAGTATAATCTACATCATCTCCAAACATTATATTAGTAGGTATTTTGTTTTTAGCCCACATTAAAACTCTAGTATATAAATCTTCATCTTCCATATAATTTAAACTTTGAACTAAATTTAAATCATAATCAGCTATAGTTCTCTGTGTTAAATAAGATGACCAAATTAAACTATCTCCTTGTGTACGAATAATGTAATTAGGGGCTAGATATTCTCTTACTGTATTGATAGCATCTAATCTATTATCTACATCTCTACTCCTAAAAATCATTTTATTAATCTCTATACCTGTAGCCTGTAAGGTTTTAAATGTGTAGTTAGTGTCACAAGTAATTCTATTCCCTACTCCTACTGCACTATCTAAAATAATGTAAGAGCCTTCAGATGTACCTCTTTTACAATGATAAGTTACTGTGCTTCCAGATGGCAATGTAAAATCACTAGTTGTCAATGTAGATGATACATTAGAATATTTCAAAAACCAAACTTGACCTGCAGGATAAGTATTTGTGTATTCTACATAATCATCTTCATTATGAGCAGATAAAGAATACCCACCTGTTGCTGGAACACCTGTTAAAGTATCTGTAGATTTACCTGACCAACTAAAAACATCTCCATTAATTGTACCTGTCCCAGTTGTTGGGAAACCTGTAGCATCTGATAATGTAACAGTAACATCTCCAGCAGTTACATCAGAAGCTAAAGTGTTTTCAATAGTTAAACTCTTACCACTTGAAGGTGACAAAACATCTGCAATACCACTTCCCTCTTGAGCTTGATAAGTAGTTGTTAAATGATTAGTTATTACATCTGCAGCAGAAGACTCCTCAAATAAATATTTACCATATCCATCAACAACCGTAATAATTTCTTCTATTATATCTTCAGCATATTTTCCTCTTGTATAATAAGAGTAGGTAGCTAAAACACTATAGTTATTTTGTACATTTAAAGCTGTACCTAATTTTAACTGTCCTGTATCATAATAAATTTCAAATCCATCATATTGAGTATCTACGTTACTAGTATGATTTAAATCTTTAAATCTAATCACAGGAATAGGCTTTGTAGCAATAGCATCATTAGCAAAATTATATAATTGAGCCATATCTTGATTAGGAGAAGGTAACCATACAGGGTCTAATACTTCATCTACCACTTCTACCCTATCACCTTCTACAACTAAATCTATGTTCATATATTTTAAAACTGAAATGTAATCTAAACAGTTTAAAGTTATTGTTCTAACACTGCTAGATTTGTCTATTGCTCTCTGGTCAACAATACCATAAAATCTACCCCAATTAGTTGTATCATCTCCAAAATTTTCTATAAACTCTATCACATCTCCAACTTTAATTGCACTTGTTCCTCCAGTGCTAAATATTTCAGAATTATTATTTAATGTAAAAATAGCACTCATAGAACCAAAACTAACATCTGTATTAACAGTCCAATTAGGTTGTAAATAATCACTATAATCATTACCATTAACAGTAAAAGTAAAAGTAACTTTTATATCTTTACTGCTAATAGAATCTTGAATAGACTGTACTAATACCTTTCCCATTATAGAGCCACCACTGTTATTCTACTAACTAAGCTTGTATTTGCAGAGATATAAGTAACTGTCAATCTTGAAACCAGATTTTTCTCAACTTCTTTTAAACTTGTTAATCTTGAAACTAGATTCTTTGAAGCTGGTATATAATAAACTGATAATCTTGATACTAATGCTTTACTAGTTACTATCCTTGAAGTTAATCTTGAAACTAAATTTTTACTTGTATCTACCCAATAAACAGAAAGCCTACAAACTAAATTAGTACTTGTATCTGCATAATCTACAGTTAACCTACTAATTAAATTAGTGCTTGTTTTTGTTGTAGCTAATCCTGGCATTATTTCAAATGCACTTCTAATATCATATACTTCATCAGCCTGTCCAACAAGTCTAGTAGGAGTGATAGATGTAAATCTCCCTATAAAAAGATTTCCTAAATCATCTGTAATTTTTACATCACTTTGATTATCTATATATGTATCTATTTTCGTTTTAGTTGTTCCATCATCATAATACCATACAAAATTCATTGGTTGGTCTAAATATTTTGTACTTGGTGTTACATGAACATTGCTCCCATCCGCTAAAACTACCTTACTCTGCGTTGACAATTTAGGTAAAGTATATGACTCATTTGGTCTATATAAAGTACCATCACTACTCCAACTACCACTAGATTTAATTTCTACATTCCAAGTGCCACGTGACATTAACTTATCCCCCTTCGACTATGAAAACTCAATATTTTCTCTTTTACTTTATTTATATTCTTCATCTCAGATTCCCAAATAATTAAAGTTTTATAACCATATTTAGTATATGTTTTTAATCTCTTCTGATTAGTTTTCCATATATCTTTCGCTAGTTTCCCACCAGAAAGTATATCATTTGCTTTATATATTATAGGGTTAGCGTGCCAATAACAACCAAAATGTTCAATTATTTTTTTCTGACCATTACAATTAATAAAATCTGGACAAAAACCGTCTATTACAACTTTCCCATCTCCTACAAATTTATATTCTTTTGGTAGTATTTCTTGTAATAACTTATTTAATATTTTTTCTGGTTTGTTTGGTGTTATTTTTACACTTTTCAATATAGCTTTAATTGTTTTATCTCTATATTCTTCATTTTTCCAATCTAATTTTGTAGCGTGACTTTTACATCTTTTATTTGGTCCACTAACTTTTTTATTACAATCGAGCTCTATACAATAATATTGTTTTTTAGTTCTCCCATCTTTATAATTACCATTATTTCCATTTTTTGCACCATGAGTGTAAATAAATCTTTGTTTGGAAGTAATAATACATTCGAAAGTTTCATCGCATCCGCAAACACAAACTCTAATTTCTTTCGGTAATTTGTTCCAAGGTGTTTTTCCTTTCAACTTTTCTTTTTCTTTTGGATTCTTAAATCTTTTTAACTGAGCATGTTTATTACATCTTCTATTAACTCCACAAACTACTTCATTACACCCAGACTCGATACAATAATGTATTTTATCTTTACATAAATTACCATGCTTGTATCTTCCAGCATTTTCACCACTTAATTCTCCTCGTTCATTTTTACAAGCAACACATTGGCAATCTAATTTATGAGATTCACCAATAGCACTTCTACAAAAAGGGCAATCACAATTTAATTTATGCTTCACGAAATTCCCCTCCTACTATCTATACTAAATAATTCATTGGTTCCTCTTTCTTTAAAATAAGAGCTTTTTGGAAGAATGTATGAAATTTCCTGTCGTAAACTTACTAAATTTCTATTTACCCATTGTAATTCACTATTTGTAACATCTATTCTAGAAGCTATTTGTTGAGTTTGTTCACTTGTTTGTTCTTGAGTCCATTTAGGCGGAGTTTTCTTTACAAACATACTTCCTATTGCTAAAACTAATCCTAAAACAGGTATTATTGTTCCTAATGCAGCCATAGCAGTACCTGCTGCAGCTCCTCCTATTGCACCAGTAGCTCCAAATGCCCCTAAGCCCATAGAGGAAGCAGCCATTGCTGCTGTCCCTACTCCTGCCATAGTAGCTCCAAGTGCTCCACCTGTTTGATAAGCAGAGTAAGCTGACATTGCAGTACCTCCAACAGCTCCTATACCAGCTCCCCAAGATGGTCCTGCAGGACCATATGCAGAAGGAACTGGACTAGTATCCATATGTTGCAATTCTGTTGGGCCTTCATATCCACTCCACATAGGTTTATTCATAAATGATAAATATTTACTCATTCCTCCAATACCAGCCAATGCTCCTGCAGCTGCACCATCAGTTCCCATAGCACCAAAATCACCAACATTACCCATAGCAGAAGCCATAGCATTAGCAGCAAGATAACCCCCTTTAACCATCCTCTCTAAGTATAAATTAGAACCCTTATTACTAGCAGATACTATAGAACCACCAATACTTTTTCTGCCAGAAGCTAAACTTTCTACATCAGCAAATATTCCACCAAACAGTTTATCCATACCTGTACTTTCAAAGATTTGTGTACTTAAACCTTCAGAAAATGAACCAACAATATTTTCTCTTATTTTATCACCAATAGTAAGAAAGAAATTATCAATCTCTCCACCCATTAACAAATCTTTTAAAGCACCAGTAACTGTAGTTCGTAATTCAGCAGCATATTCTTGAATTAATTTAACTCTTTCCATTATTATATCATTAACTTTTTTCTGAACTTTAACTAATTCTTTTTCATCAATAATAGTATTACCTGTTAAATCCAATACTTTTACCCAATTTTTAGCTAGCATAGCAGTTAGTAATTCACTTGTGAGCAATTCAGGCTCTTGTTCTTTAAGTCTCTCAACTACAGCTGTTGCATAATCAACAAGTTTTTCATAAGCAATATCTATTTCTTTATATCCAGCTATTTGCATATTTAAATACTTGAGTTCTTGTTCTCCTAAATCTAATTTCATCTGTACATCTTTATCTAGTTTTCCAGTAGAAATAATTTCAGCTAAAACTTTTTTTCTTTCTTTTTCTCGTTCTTCTTCATATTGTCTAGCTAATTCAGCTTTCATCTCATAGTATTTTTTACCTATTTTATAAGCTTCAGCTTCAAAACTTATAGCATCTTTTAATGCTTCATCTGTAAGTCTTCTAAACACTTCCATAAATTTTTCTTTATCTACATCTTCCTCAAGCTCTAATCCAACAGGAATTTTACCTGTATCTCCTCCAAAGAATTTAGTGACACCAAGTGCAAAATTTTGTACAAACTTATCAACAGAATTCCCCAAATTTTCTTGTGCTGGCTTGTCTTTCAATAATTTAGGAGCTACTAAAAATAATCTCCACAAAGCTTGTATATTTCTAAACATTCCTACAATAGCCATACCTGTAAGTCTAGCATTTAATCCCATTTCCGATAAAGCTTTATTCATTTTCGTAAGAGCTTCTACAAAACTATTACTCTCTGATATTCCCATCAAAAACTCTCTCATTAACATATTTAAGTTTTCTCTTACATTTTCCATCTGAACTTCAGGAGTAGCGTCTCTTATTGCTAATAATGCTTCAGCCATACCCTTAGCTCCAGGTCCAAAATCTTTCATATTTTTATCTAATTTTTCTACTAAATTAACTAAAAGTGTAAATTCTCTTCTCGACCTAATATTAAATATATTTTGCATCTCAAATATAGCTTTTGTTGAACCCATACCTAACTCATTAAAATATGAAATTAAATCTCTCAATACTCCATACCAGTCAACAATCTCTTCAGGTCTAAAAGTTTTATTTAAAAGTTTTCCAATATAATCTGTACTTTTAGCCATATCATCAAAAACCCTACTCATTAATCTACCAGCTCTTCCTGCTTTAATTAAACCTTGATGAGAAGTAGCTAGTAATGCAATAGTTTGTGTAAATGATATATTAAATCGTTTTGCTTGAGTACCAAAGTTAGCAATAGCTTGAGATAACTCATTTATTTCTATTTCATTATCTGTCCAAGAAACTGCTAAAACATCAACTATTCTATCCATTTTTTCTACTCTACCAGTAGTATCATCCATTGTATCTCCTAACATTCTAAATATAGCAGAAACAGTTTTTCCTGTTTGAGCTATATCACCATAAGTAGCTACTGCTAATTTAACAGCTGGAATTGCTGCAGCTAAAGCATCTTCAAACTCCATTCCACTAGTAGCCATTCTATAATACGCTTCGATTACATCTTTTGCTGTACCTGCATGTGCTCTACCAAACTCTTCTGCTTTTGCTCCTAATATATCCATAGCTTTTCCCATATCCATAGTAGTAACTGTAGTAACAGCCGCTGCTCTCGCAAGTGCAGATTCATAATCTATCCAATATTTAACACCTAAAGTAATTGTTTGTACAACCATCATTAGAGTTTTTCTCATAATTAACCATGTCGGAATAGTTAATGCAGCTCTTTTAGCCATTTTTACAAATTCATTACCTGCACGTCTAGAACCTGCTTGAAGCTTTTCTAATCCTTGTAAAGCTGTTATAGCTCCAGCTCTATCGTGAGTATATGTAATCATAAAATTGATAGCTTTTTGACCACCTCTTATTCCCATTCTAATTCACCTTCTCTATATTTTTTTTACTCTTAAAAATCCATTGTGTCTCTGATACTTTTTGTTTACTATTTCCTTTTTCTATTGGTTCTTTAGCTTTGTCTTCCATTTTTTCCATTCTAGTTTGATTTCTATAATACAAGTATGCATCTTCATAAATTACATTATCTAATACTGTGGTAGAAATCTCTCCTAGTGCAATATCTAAATAAAGCCCAGAATACATAGATAAGAAATTTAAAAAGTTTATCTGTAACAATGTCAATTCTCTACCATTCTCAAACAAAGTTAGCCCTAATGATTTTTCTTGACTATAAATAGTTTGATAATAATTACCTTTCGCAATCAATCTACTCCACTGTAGTATTTTTTCAACTTCCATTTACCTTGTTAGTTCATTGCTTGGAATTACCATTACAAAAGTATAAGATAAAACAGTATTTATAAAAACTTCTTCATCATTTTCAAAATCTTCATAATTCTCCCATACTTTTACCCACTTATCTCCTTCTTGCTTTTCAGTAATTAAAGAAGCTAGATATGAGTAAGTAAATATAGATGTTTGATTTTCTAAAGAGTATTCTAAATAAACACTTTTTTTAGCAGATATCTCTTTTTGACTATCATTTATTTTTTCTATTTCTTCTTTATAAGTTGTTAAATCTTTATCTGATTTGTCATCTTTTAATGCTTTTCCTAACTTTTTTTGTAATAGTTTTTTTCTTTGTTCTAAAGTTTTAAATTGATTATCCATTTCATCAATATCAACTCCTCTTTCTTTATATAATTTTCTCAAAGAAGCTTCATCTTTATATTTAAAATTACCATTTTTATCTTTTTCCTGTAACAATTCAGTATAATATTCTATACGTTTTTTATAACCACTTTGTCTTTCACCAAAACTAGGTTTACGTACTCTGTATTTTATATCATTAAATGTAAACTCTACTTCATTGCTCTGTAACAATTTCTCAACAAAATTTACATCTAATTCATCTTTCATTTTATTAATTTCTTTATCATCTACTTTTTGTATATCTTTATCATCTTCTGTTTTAATTTTTTCTTTTACTGCAACTTTAACTTCTTTTTCTTCTTCTGTCATGTCAACTTCTTTTACATTTTCATCTTTTTCAATTTGTTTTTTTTCTTCCATACTCATCTTACTCTCCTTATAATAAAATAGGAGAAAGCGTCAAACTTTCTCCTTCTGTTTAAATTTAAATACTTTTTGTTCTAAACCGTGCCCACCAGCAATAAGTAAATCACGAACATGTCTATACTCTTCATAAACAAGTTCTTTGATAGTTTTTTTAAGTGTTTCTTTGTCATCTATAATTTCAAATCTCTTTAAAATTTTTCCAACCAAAGAAGCACCTTCACGGTCTATAACTTCTTGTATATATTGTTCTCTTATTTTTAATTCCATACTTTCCTCACTTACTCTTACGATAGGGAAGACACTACCTAACATTTAGTATCTTCCCAATCAATTTATATTAATTAAGCTATGTTAGCTTCTACATTTGAAACGTAGCCACTTTCTCCTTCAAGTGTTGTTCCTCTAGTTACATAGTCATTCAAAGGTGTTCCTGCATCTAAACTTGTAGGTGCTAAACCTGTGTACACATATCCAATCTTAAAACTTGTTTTATCACTATCTGAAAAAATCTTAACAAGTAGTGTTAATTCATCATTAAATTTTCTTATATCTAATTTACCGAAATCTAATCCAGCTACTCCTCTTAATACTTCTTCAATTGTCCAAGTATCAAGTATTCTACCAAGAGTAATTCTATTAGTGATATCTCTAGTTCCACGTGCTACAACATCCTCATTACCAATTTCTTTTACATCAAATCTATCTAAAGTAGTGTCTACTGCAACACTCTGTAATCTATAAAGATAATTTGAGCTATCTACTAAATATATACTTACTGCATCACAACTAATTCCTGCCAAATCACTGTTGTTATCAACAAATGGTGTTTCTCCTGCAGTATAAGTAGTTGCTGAATAGTAATATTTAATTACATCAGTAGCGTAAGATTGACCATTAATAAATAAATCTGTACCATCACAACTCCAATCTTTACCATGAATCAATTCAGTAGTTACTCCTGCTCTAACTCTAATCACTTTAAATAAATAACTACCTGAATTGTCAGGGTCAGCAACAACTGTAGGGTCAACGCTAAGTGTAATACTTTGGTCTAATCCTGTAGATGGGCTTGCATATTTATAAATAAAGTATTTGTTGTCATTTTGTAATGTTATCTCATCTTCTCCTGCTAACGTGAATGACCTTTCTATCAATGCTTCAGGGTCACCAAATGACAATCCAAAACCAGATACCTTTGCATTAGGATACCAAATTGTACTTAAAAAATTACCATCATCATCAGTTTCATAACCAGCAATATCTACTTGAGAAGTTTTGTATTCTGTAAAGTATGTTTTTGTTTGTGCAACAGGAACATTAGCTAACTGATTCCAAAACTCAATGCTTCCATACTCTAACTGTCTTAAAGATATTGATGTTGTAGGAATTCCTTTTTTCCATCCTACAATACCATCTCTACCTACTTCTTCAATTTTTGTTCTGTTCAGAGTTGCAGATGATGTCATGTCCTGCAATCTGTCTATCTCGGTAGGTGTTGCCGTTCCCTTGAACGGAAATACCTTTGGTTGGTAAAATGAACTGTGTACCATATTATTTTCTCTCCTTTGGAAAATATTTGCTAAGTTTCTGCCTCTCCTTGGACAAAAACTATGTCGCTATTTCTTTCTTCTTAAAGAACCAATCTATGTATTCTCTAATTTTTTTAATCTTTACTAAATATTGATATGCTTCCTGATGCAATTTATTATGTAAAGACCTTGATTCTAAAAACAATAAATTATCTAAATTATTATTTTCTCTATTTCCATCGATATGATGAACAAGCTTACCGTCATCAATAAAAAACATAGTATCATGTTCAATCATAAATTCTTTTAAATAATCATTAACTAAACCAATTTCAACCAAATAATCATAACATCTCCAATGGAGACTCCTATGAAAATCTTGTCTTATTTTTAAGATATTACTCTCTTCATTATTTAATTTGTTTCCATCTATATGATGTTTAATAATTGCAAACTTAAAATCTTTTCTCATTTCAACCATTTTCTTTTTCCAATCTTTATCTTCCCACTGTTTTTTCATTCTTTTACTTAATTTAATACAAAAATCTTCTGTTTTTTTCTTTCCTTTTTTATCACTATTTGCACAATCCATACATCTTCCATTTCCATATAAAGCACCTTGATAAGTAATTTCTTTATCACAATCAATACAATAATATTTTTTTCTTCTAACAGCATCTTCTTTATAATTAGGGTTTAATGGTCCCAAATTAGCACATCTTCTACAAAAATTATTTAGTCTACAAGTTTTATTATTACATTCGAGATTTAAACAATTATACCCATTTTTTTTATATATTCCTTTATACATATTTAATTAATTTCTTTTAAAATTCCTTTACTTTCATCATTCCTTTACCACCAGCTAAAATAGTACTTGCTGTTCCCATTATATCAGCTTCTGGAATATTACTCTTCCAATAACTAGACCAAACACTATAAACCCAATTTAATGTCTTCTCTATGTAATTCATAGGTCTAATTGGAGATTTAGGTACCATTCTAAAATTACCTCCACCTATTGTTCCAGTATGAGTCCAAAATTCTTTACCTTTACCTGTTAAACCTTTATTAGGACCTCCACTTGGAAAATAACCAAAGTTTGCTGGAGGAGTATATCCTCCATAATTAACAACTGCCCAATAAATAGGCATATCAGAAATCTTCCCTACTCCAACATATTGAATTTGACCTTTTATAGACCACCATTCGTGCTTTTCAACACTTTTTGCTAATTTATGAGTACCTTTACTTCCTCTTTTATAAGACTTCATTATAACATTTTGCATCTTTTCAGCAGTAGCTTCACCTAACAAAGAAGTAGCGTCTCCTATTCCTTGGACTATCTCTTCAAGTGAAGAAATAGCATCGTTTATTCCAACTACTTTTATGTCTATATTAACCATTAAAACTTTTTCACCCAAAAACTTATTATGTGGCGAAACCTATCTTGGCTCTCAGGATTTTCAACTATTTCAACTTTTCTATCTTCAGTAATAAGAACCATTTGCATTTTTCCATCTGGAGTAGCTACTATATCAGTTCTTCCTGAATTATGAGCATAATTACTATATGTCCAAGTACCTGCTATTTGATTTAATATAAAATCGGATAAATCCAACCGTTGTGCATCACTTGTAGCAAATATATCAACGATAATAGCATAACTACTATTATAAGTAGTAGCTCCTATTTCTAATTTTCCAGTAATAGTTTCATCTAATCTAATACAAACAACAGGAATAGCGGAATCATAAGCTTGAGTGAAAGATTTGACTATAGTCACTCCACTCCAGTTATTTTCTATTACTCGTTTTAAATACTCAAAAGTACTCAACTCAATACATCGAGTTCGCCTAAACCAACTTCCCATAATTAAAGTCTCTCCAAAAATAGTATATCTTCTTTTCTACCCATTTATTTTACCCTAAATGAATAATTACTAGTTCCATATTATCAAACACTACACAGTTAATTCCTTTAACACTTTTTCTATCTAAGTATAATGGTGCATAAGTTCTTTTATTAGTTATTGCACTTTCAAAACGTGCAACTGTCATTCCATCTCCATCTTGAATAACACATTTACTTGAATCAGCTGAAGCGATTGCAGAAATTGAAATTATTCTTATTTCACTTTCTTTTATTGCCACTCCAACACTACTAATCTCTATAATATTATTGTCAATTCTTGCCATTTATATTTTCTCCTTTAAAATTAATTTACTGTAATATTCTTTCCAATATTCTCTATTAAAATTAGCTCTTAAATTACACTGTTTACATAGTGTAATTAAATTTTCTTCTCTATTATTTTGTTTGTCATAATCTATATGATGTACTTCTATATCTCTACCATAAATAGCAAAATGTTCTTCTTGAGTCATTCCACAATTTTGACAATTGTAATTATCTCTTTTTAAAATTTTAGGTCTTATTTTACGAAATTCTTCTGGATATTCACTATTTTCATAAGAAATTCCAGTTCCACCTCTCGTTAAACTCATTTTTCTTTTGGTTTCTTTTGAAAAAGATTTTCTTTTCACTCCCATAAGAGCCACACTTATTTTTAATTTATGTTCTTCAGACATCTCTTCAAAATTAGAATCATGTCTTTCTTTCATTTTAATCGAAGCTTGTTTTCTTCTTCCTTCATTATTCTCCCAACTCTCAATAGCAGCACAATGTTTACATAATCCACTATCATAGCGAAATACTTTATAAGAAATTTCATTATTACAATCTTTATTTTTACAATAATGTTTTAAATGCCTTTCTTCTTTATAATTTGGATTATTTTTACCTGTTTTACCATACATGTAATTATCAGAACCATATTTCACTTTTAATTTAGTTCCTTCTGATATTGTTCTAGTTGAAATATTAAATTTCTTCATTTTCCTACTTATAGTCCTCTTATCTACATTAAAAATGCTTGCTATATCTTTCAAAGATTTTTTATCTCTCCAATAAAATTTGTATAATTCATCTTTATTTATTATTATCTTTTTCATTACGTTTTTTGAAACAAAATTACTCTAATTAAATTATAAGGCCTGTCAGTAATAATTGCTCTATCACCAACTGCTTCATGAAATACTTCGTATTCATCACCATTAACCACCACTTTATTGCAATTCTTGAACCAATTTTTATACCTACTTTCACATATTACTTCAAGACTTCCTTGTTCTTTTAATCCATATTGTCGCCATACCAATGCAGTAGGTGAAAGTTGACTCACAAATCCTTTTATAGTTAATGGATTCAAGTTGGAGTAAGAAAAGTTCTCCTCATACGGACTATAGTCATCTCCATATGTCTTTGTCGACATATAAATTGCTATTTTAGTAGTAAACTCTTTATTCCTTAATAAATTAGTAATAGCTCTAATATTTCTCATTTTATTTTTTTGCGTAACTTATCAATAAAAATACTGCTGCAGAAACAAGTCCTCCAATAGTACCCCATAATCCAGATTTTACTTTTAACATTGCTATTTCAACTGCTATCTTATCTAGTTTATCAGACATAGACTCATGGTCATTATTATTTCTCTCTAATTCTTTAAGAACGTATTTACTCCACTCTGCCCAACTATTGTGCTCAGTTCCCATATGGAAACTCCTTTGCAGGTGGTATGGTAATTGTCACATACTTGCATTCTTCTGGATAACTTGAACTATGTGGTTGATTTGGTAAAATATATCTAGAATCTCCTTTTTTAAGTATATATGTTTTATCTCCAACTATTAACTCCATACTTCCTTTATAAACAATAACCCATTCTTTCTCTACATGTATATGCACTGGAAACTTGGAACCCGCAGAGTTATACCATCTATGAATCGCTATGTCATTTCCACTTCTATGTATATATTTACCAAAACACTCTCCTTCATCCATTTGATACTGTTTATACTCTCCACCATTATCAAGTGCTGGAGGAAATGCTAACTCGGGCGTTAACTTTATCAATTTCTCTAAATTTTCATTGAATCTCCCCATACCTGAAGGCAAG
>Ga0208904_1001366_pt1 | contig 16808 bp, 18 predicted proteins | sample AntAceMetag02UKB_FD_184774 | JGI IMG/M metagenome (GOLD analysis project Ga0208904, IMG submission 184774) | Saline lake microbial communities from Ace Lake, Antarctica - Antarctic Ace Lake Metagenome 02UKB (SPAdes) (version 2) | ecosystem: Environmental > Aquatic > Non-marine Saline and...
CGACTATGGATTATACCAGTGATATAATCCGGGTCGGTAGTATAGCGTGTTCAGAGTGTAGATATTTTAGAGGATACAAAATAAATAAATCTATTAAATGTTCAAACTCAAAAGTAACAAGGGAGGATTTAAAATGAGCGAACAAAAATTTAAAGTTGTAAGGTGTTTGAAACACATTCCCGAAAAGCTATGGGGGAGGGTTGTGGAAGATGGTTTTTTACAGACAAGGTTCAATAAGTTTATGGGATATGATTTAAAAGAATTTAACCTCAAGCAATCCGACACCTTCCCGCTACCTGAGCAAGGCGATAAGGTGGAACAATCAGATGATGGAATTAAGTGGTTTGGATTTAAGGAAAGAGATGATTGGAGATTTACCTGCTATCAGCAAGGACATAAAGAGCCGTTTAGGTTTGAATTACTGAATGATGAGCCAAGTGTATATCGTGCTAAATACATCAGACCAATAGAAGCGAAGGAATGTAAACCAACATTATCGACAATGCCGTTTGAACCACTCATGCAGAAATATGACACTAAGCTTCGTAATGGCCAATTATACTTTGTCGCAAGCGGGTATGTTATGATGAGAGAGGATGCTCAAAGAATTTGTGATGAACTTAACCGTATGCTGAAGGAATTTAAGGATGAGTAAACTTTGTAAATATATAAAACGGAAGCTGAAGCTGTTTGACTTCTATCTCTTCCCTGGAACCACAAACACTAGAAGCGAGAATGCCGGTCAAGCCCTTAGTGCTGTAATGAGGGAATACTATCTCCCCTTTATGACCGAACAAGTATGCTCTGGTCCGGTGGGGTTGCTGAGTGGAAAGAGCCTGTTTGGCCTAGATGAGATTAGAACTCCAATAATCTATGAAGGATTGAACGACAACAACGGCCTACCGGTTGAAGAGTTTGACCAGGATGATGAAGTATGGCAGCGTCTTAAGGACCGGCGATATTCAAGGCTTAATATGAGCAGGCCGGAGCCACTTAAAACCTTACCATTTCTAACGGATTATCTAATGATTGGCTTTCCGCTAAATATAGGCTATATGTATTCAACTACCTTTCGGCCGCCAAACCCAATCTTTGAGCTTATTAAACACCACACCCATGATGAGCTCTTGGAATTATCACAATATGACGATAGGATTCCCGTTGAGGTTGTTCTACCGAAAATTAAATTGGAAGGATTGGAATGAAAAAGATATCACCCGGCAAAGCATTTGAATATGACTTTATCCATAGCCTACCTACACCTAGGGGTAATATTAGGCCTATGTTTGTTAATCGCTATAAAGACGGTACGGGCAATTGGAACAATATGCCATGCCCTAAGTGTGGGACGATGCCTCCCAAGGTTACAAGGTTCCAGCATTCCAATATAGCTGACTTTGAGATATATGATTCTAAGTACCGTGCTTTGTATATTCTTGAAATGAAATCTCATGCAGGTAAATCAATCCCTTACGATGCTATCCGGAAGAGCCAATATGAAGGCCTACACGCCGCGTTCCCGGTTCCAGGGGTATATCCGGCCATGGTATTCAATATGCGCGATGTAAATGAGACTTATATCATTCATATCCACAGGATCCTACAATGGAAAAATACTTCCGGAATTAAAAGCTTTCCGCTTAAATGGATGCGTGAAGTTGGATTTAGAATACATGGCTTTATGAAAGTATCAAGGTTCACATACGAAGTTATGCCGTTCTTTGATGCTACGGGAAAAAGATTGCTTGCAGGTTTTGAAAATCCGTTGTAATATAGGCTGGCTAAATAAAAGATAATTATGAAAAACAAAAAATGCACATTGCGGCCCGGTAGGTTTAACAGCCTCAGCCACTGTTTTAGGCGGCTATCCCCTTACTCGTCTATCTTTTCCCTACTGGGTCGGAATGTCAATAGGTACCAAAATGGCTGATAAAAGAATGTTCTCAAAACTTATAGTAGATAGTGATGCCTTTTTAGACATGCCACTATCAACTCAGGCACTTTATTTTCATCTATCCATGAGAGCAGATGATGAAGGGTTTATAAACAATCCCAAGAAAATTATGCGAATGATAGGTGCTTCCCAAAATGAACTTGCGATTTTAATTAGTAAAAGATTTGTTCTTGTTTTTGATAGTGGTGTTATTGTTATCAAGCATTGGAGGCTACACAATATAATAAGACAGGATAGATTAAAAGAAACTGTCCACATAGAGGAAAGAAGTGGTTTAAAACTAAATAAAAATGAGTCTTATACTGAAATTGGTAATAATAAAACTGGTAAACCAATTGAACACCCGAAAAAAGAAATGTCGGTATCAGCAAAAAACAGGAATGATGAAATAAAAAACAGTGAATTACCATATAGCTTTAGCGAAAAAATTAAAAAGCATTTTGATAAAGAATACTGCCCTGTTTGCAATATCCAAATGATTTATAAGTCGAACAATAGAAGCTTTATCCCAACAATCCAACATTGCAAGCCACTTTCTAAGGGTGGAAAACATGAAATTAATAACATAGCGGTAATATGTCATAAATGTAACGCTACAATAAATAATAATGAGACTGGATTATTAAACAATAGCTTAGTTATTGAGACATGGAATACAATCAGCGGTCAATCAGCGGTCAATCAGTCTCATAGATTAGAACAGATTAGTATAGATAAGATTAGTAATAATACTTATTCTCTTCCTAGTGGTTATATAGAAGATATAGGCGCTGTTGTAGAAGATTTTGTAGAGAAGTTCAAGGAGTATTTTAAAAGGCCCATCCCAAAGGAAGACAAACCGGCAATAAAACATTCAATTTATAAACATAAAAAAGCGATTGAAGCAGAATACATTACAATCGAAATATTCTTAAAAACAGTATTTAAGAGAATACTTGATTTGGCTAGTGATGCTAAGAAGACTGGAAAACCAATTGACTTCCCTAGTAACTATTTCTTCAAGGGTTGCTTTGGCCCGGATAAATATTTATGGCGGCAAACCCGGCAAGAAGAAAATATGGGTGGATATCATAAGCCGCTGATGAAAGAGTTTGAACAAAAACATAGCCCGGTCGCCGGGATTAAACTGTGAGGATAATATGATAAAAACAATTGAAAAATTTAATGTTCAACATTTTAAAGCTGAATTGGATGCTATCATAGTTGAACAACAAGGACTAGGTTGGACATTTCTATCTCATTCATTCTTTCGTGGTGAAGGTGGGTATGTTCTTGTGGCTTCTTTTCAAAAGCCTTCACTGAATAATATTCTTAATTCCCTACCGAAAGTTACGGTGTGGAGTAAAATAAAAACATGGCTAGGGAGATAATCATGACTTGGTGGCAAATACTATTAATAATTGTGTTCTCATTGATTGGTGGTGTAGCGCTATTGATTGGTGGCGCGTATGTTGCAATGAGACTGTTTCTGAACATATTTATCAATGATGATAATTATAATAAATGGGTTGCATACAGCGGGAAGCTCCGTAAATTAATGCGAATGAAGAAGATTAAGATTGACGACCTATCAGAGGAAGAAGAAGCGAATGGTGGACTTTAATCCCGACAAACCAGTTGAGCTAATAGAAATCAATCAGCCTTTTATTGATGGCCAGACCGGAGCATTCTCGGAAGAAACAACATTGGAAGAACGAAAAGTCATTGTTAATCGTATCAATGGCTTTGATATATCTGATGAGAAAAAGCGGTTTGTCGATATGTTCATTTTCACCGGCTTTGATGAGGCCGCTGCATTCCAGGCTGTCTTCAATCAAGAACAAGAGCTATCAGATAAACAGGTCCAGCGCGAAGCTAAGAAGCTTATGGAGAAGGATAAAAGTGTTGTAAACTACTTAACATTCATCCGGGAACAATCCATTCTAGCCCTTGGCGTTACAGACAAAGCTGAATTTTACATGAAGTCTATTGTGGATGAATTGTACTCAGCTATCGAAGGCGATGTCTATGATTATGTTGATTATGTAGGCGCAAGATTTACAGTTAAGGATCCGGAAGAGTTGACGAAGCGGCAGCGCAAAAGAGTTAAGAAGTTGAAGATTACTGAAATGCCAATGAAGAGCGGCGAGATTAAAACTACAATTGAAGTTGAACTCCACGATAAGCACCGACAATTAGATATGCTTATGAAGCATTTGAAAATGTTCACAGAGCGAGGGTTTGGCGAGACACAGAGCGATAAAGTTACCGGTGTTATTGAAGAGGCTATCCAAGATATTGAAGCTGAATTTACTGAATATGAAGAGGTAGAGCCAGACGATGAAGTTAAATGATGTCAAGTATATCCAAAGTGAAATAGCAAAAGAAAACGGTCAAAAGGGCCTCTTTAAAATGCCGGAGCAAATACCGGCAGCTATTAAGCGATATAAACATACTTCCAAAAAAATCACAGATGTACTAGAAGTTAAGCTCCGTTATCTTGAGGCTGAAAAGCCGGGTGCACTGATTGAGAAGAACAAGCTTAAGTCTCAGATAAAAAAAGAAAAAACCCATCTAAAGAAAAAAAGCGCTAACCTAAAGGCCGCTGCAAAGTTTGACCCGCTTAAATTCTTCTGTCCGAATGGTGCACAGGAAAGAATCAGGGATGCCATTGTCTCCGGTCTTAGAAATTCCCGCATACCAACTATTCTATTCACTTGTGGTAACGGTGTAGGTAAAACCACTACGGCCGTACATACGCTGGGTAATATCATCTTTGGCCCTCAATCAGGATGGTTTGATTTTGATGTCTTCCGGAATTGGGATAAGCCTAAATTGGTTTGGTATATATCAACTGCTGATGCTATTGCTGATACTATCTCACCAATGATACAAGAGACTTGGACCTCAGAATTTATTACTGACCGCGAAACATCTACATTCAAAGACGGTAAAAAATATATATCTAGAATTGTTACAAAAGACGGCTGGACAATATTATTCAAAACCTATAATCAGGATCCGTCTAAATTTGAATCTGCTCAAGTTGGTATTATCGTTATGGATGAACCTGCTCCGCTAGCTATTTGGAAAGCTATTAAGTCTAGGCGTAGGAATGGATGTTTAACCCTATTGCCTATGACTCCGCTCTATTGCCCTCCGTATATTGTCGATGAAGTTACTAAAGGCGTAAATGAAAAGAAGCTTGGTTATTACAAAGTCGAAGCTAGTGTTTATGAGGCTTCAACCGATACTGTCAACCATGGTGGTGTTCGTGGACATCTGGACCCGGCCACAATTGATGAAATGATTGATGGTTACGATGATGAAGAGAAACAAGCGAGAATTTACGGTAAACTCATGTACTTTTCCGGAAGTGTATATCCGGAATTTTCTGAAGAGCTTCATGTTATTGACCCGGAAGACTGGCCTATACTAGCCCGCAAATATACAATCTTTCAGGTTACTGACCCGCATGATAGTAGGCCGTGTGCCTGTCTATTTGCCGCCGTTACTCCTCCGGACAAGTATGGTATGCCTAGGGTAATTATCTACGCTGAAACGCCGGACGACCCAGAAGGCAAAAAGAAATCAAAACAGTTTTGGGAATATAAACAGGCCCCTACACTCAAAAAAGAAACAGAGCGGTGGACGCAAATAGAAGAAGAATTTCACGCAAAGGCAGACTATCGAATACTTGATAAGCGCTTTGGATGGCAAAAAAGAGCCAGGACAACCTTTCATAAATTATTCAGTAAACTTGGTTTTAATTTTATACCCTCATACGATGCACCGGCCGGAGAAGGTGAAATATTATATGGGCATACTGAAGTTAAAAAATATTTACAAAAAGATGAAAACGGTATTCCGTACTTACTTGTCTATCCAAGTTGCCGCCATGTCCGTGCCGGATTCACCCATTATATTCGTAGGAAATTGATAGGGAAAGCTAGTGAGGATGTGGCTGAATCAGATGGTGTCCTAGTTGAAAAGTATAAGGATTTTATGGACCTTGTTCGCTATCTGATTGTTGGCGTAATTACACCCGTTCACATGAGGGGAAAATCAAGAGTACAAATATTACTTGACAAGATTCATAAAAATTCTCATATTAAGGCAGAATACGGCAGCAGGTATGACGACCTTTAATTGGGAATAAAAATGACAGACCTCCTAAAGATGTTTGACGGTGATTCAACCCAGGACCTAGGCGACAATGAACAGACGGCTAGAAATAAGGTTTTTGAAATGTTCACTGAATCGTATAACCGCAGGGTAAACAACCTTAAGCGGATGCGCCTAAACGAAAAACTCTATAATAATCAAGTAGCAAAAAATAATAAAACCAAGGCAGATGTAAAACACCCATTAGCATTATCTGGTGTTGAAACAATGATGCCGATTATTGCAGACCATTATCCAACTATAACCGCAGTTGCAAAACAGCGCAATGATGTTTTGTTCCAAGACTATATTAATACTAGACTTACAACACTTTTAGATGCGGCTGATTTTGATGATGAGGGTATTGATGCTGCAAAGACGGCTTTAATTTATCGCAATGGATATCTCAAGGCCGTTCCGGTATTAACCTATCGAAAAGATGCACCGGATAATATTGAAGACTTGGATGATAACAAAAAAATAGACTACCAGACATTAGCTGGGTTTGAAATAGAATCTATTGACCCATTCACAATATTCCCGGATCCAAGTGGAACCGGCCTAGACATAGGAAAGAATTGTAGATATTATTGCGTTGCTAAACCTGTTTCGCTTTCAGAAATATCAAAAGCTTATAATATAGATATGGACGACTTACATGGTGGCGCTTTTGAATGGTCCGATTATAAAGCCAATACAAGTGATAAAACAAACAATATTGAAGATGTTGATAAATCAGACCTATCAATTCTAATCACTTGTTACTGGATGTCAGAAGGTGATGAGTATGAATATGGCCGGAAGACAGTAATCACAAACAATTTACTTCTTGAAGATGAAGCTATTCAAATACCATTTACGCCTTATTATACGCATAAAAATTATGGTTCAAAGCATAGGTTCTATGGTATCAGTGAAACAGAGCTTGCCGCTTCTTCAGTATTTACGATTAACTCAATTACCTCACATATCACAGACAACCTTGCCGGGTTTGGTAAGGCCAAACGGATAATGAGTCAGACTCTCTATAATAGATTCCAAACAGACTTAGATGCAGATACAGAAGATATACCAGTTGATAGGCCAGAAGATTTCATGTATAGAACGGTTGAGCCCGTCCCCAACTCTTCATTTGGCTTATTGGATGCGACACTTCAAATTTACAATAAGTCTTCCGGGCTAAGTGATGCGATGGAAGGTAATAGGCCCGTTGGTATTACTTCAGCAGAGGGTATCATGGCGCTCCGTGAGGCCTCTCAGGTAAGAGTAAGGCACAAAGTCAAGCATGATATTAAGCCAATGCTCAAAAGGCTTGGTAATTATCTTGTGTATATGATTACCGTATATGATAAAGAAAAAGTTGATGTTCGCCAGGCTGATGCTAGAATAGCCGGGTATAGTTATAAAACAATTGACCCAACTATTAAATATCGCGAATCAGATAGAAAGCCTTTGCTTGACAAGAATACGGATAAGATAGAGGCTAGTGATATTATCAGCCTTGAAGATACGAACATGGATATTACTGTTGAGATTGGTAGCGGCCTAGAAAAGGGTTCATACGCTAGAGAGCTTCAGGCCAGAGAAAAATATGAAAAGGGTGTTATCCCGTTCTATATGTATCTTGATGCGACTCAACTACAAAATAAAAAAGAAGTACTTGATTGGTTTAATGGAAAGAATCAAGGCCTACAAATATTAAGCCAGCTCCATTCAATATCATCAGCCCTTACGGCCGGAGATATTAAGACAACTGAGAAGTGGCTAAAAAGTAAAGAATACCAGGACCTTCTTGGTATTGTGAAAACTATGAAAGATTATGACATTAAATCCCTAATGGGAGCACCCTATTGATGAAAACAAACAGAGTAGCTTTTACGGACATTAGACAGGCAAACTCACTGCATGATTTTGTAGTGATTGAAAACCTTGAGCACGATTCAGGTGAAAAAAAGACAGAAAGCGGTATTATTATACCGGCATCAGCTATGGACACACTTGACAGACAATATTGGTCTCAAGGCCTGGTTATAAGCGTCCCTCCGATGGTTACGGAACAATCAAAAAAAGAGGGCCGAGAATTAAAGGCAAATCATATTGTCTTGTTTTCGACCGGACATGGAGTTACATTTACACTAGATGATGAACCACAGCGAGATTTTCGCATGGTTGATTTTGAAAATATTTATTCCATTCTTAGCCCCGTAGCGCCCGAAATGGCCAACTGCGAAGAAAAGGATTAAAGCAATGACCCAAAATGAAAACAAAACAACTGAAATTATGCTTGATGTCTTCTATGATGCGGATATTCCAGACAAGTCTCCGACAGAAGCAGCAGATTTTGATAGCGTAATTTCCGGCCCACCAGAAGGCGACCCCACTCCCGACCCTAACAAGGGCAACGAGGAAGGCGGCAACGGCGATGATAAAGGCGACCAAAGCGGTGAAGAAGGCAAGGACCCCGAAAAGGAACCAGAGCCAGCTTCTACCGAAGAAACACCCAAAGCGCAAAAAGCTGAGGATGTCAGAGTAGCTAAAGACGGAACACTTGAAATTGCTGAAGACGCGAGGTTGGTTATTGGCGGCAAACCGGTACTCCATAAAGAGCTTGTAAAAGCTTATGTGGATAATGAAAAGTTTGTTGCCGCAAATACTCAAAAGGCCATGGATGTAGCTGAATCTAAAAAAGCTATGGATAAGGACCTATTGGTTATTGGTGCATACAAAGGACTAGTTGATGCTGTTAAAGGCAGTGATGATGTCCTAACCTCACTCAAGGAACACTTCTCAGATAAGCCGGAAGTTATCAAAGCTATTGAAGCTGCTGTAAGTGCTGACCCGATTAAGGCTGCAAAGCCCTATGAAGATGAGCTTAAAGCACTCCGGGCCGAGAACAAAGGTATGAAGGAAGAGAAGTTGTTTTCGACTGAGCGTAGTGATATGATGAAAAAGCATCAGCTCTCAGAAGAAGATATGAAGGGTGTTGAAAAAATTATCCTCAACAAATACAATGCGACTAATATCCCATTGTCCTTGGAGGATGGACTTGAACTCTGGCAGGCAAAGCAAATAATTGCGTCTAACGGTAAACCAAAAACACCGAAGCCGCCGGAACAAGGTGCTAAGACTAAAACTCAAACCACGAAGTCTAATACTATAAGAAGCTCTAATCGTAGTGATAAGAGGTCAACAGTGGAAGATTTTGATGGTGTTGTAGGCTAGCATCCAGAAATATCCGGTGGTGTTAATACGCAAGGATATTTCAAATGACAGGTTCAGTAAATTACACACAGTTAGAAGCCATTATAGCTGCAAAGTATATGCCTACTATTGCAGATAATGTATTCTTAAATTATAGCCCGACCTTGGCTTGGGGCTACACACACGCTCAAGAGCTAGAAGGCAGAAAACTCGTTACCCCGCTTGAATATGCGGATGGAAGTAATACGCAGATGTATAATGCCTATGGCACTCTTGCTGTTGCTCCTACCAAAATTTATACAGCGGCAGAATGGGAACCTAAACTAGCTGATTCCTCATTAGTCATTGATAAAAAAGAAGAATTGCAAAACAAAACTTCTCTCGCAATCAAAAACCTTGTCGATGGCAAGATTAAGAATGTTGAGAAGGGTATGGCTGGCTCTATTGCCCGTGCTATGTTCCGCAGACCTGATGGAACCTCCGGAGCAATGCTTGATTCCAGTTATTTCAATTCACTTGATTTCTTGATTAATGATGTTGCCGCCACTTCTGTTGGTGGTATCGTAGCCGGAACAGCTTACGCTTGGTGGTTATCAAAGGTATTCACCAAAGCCGCTGACTTCTCAGATAATCTCACAATCGCCGATATGACTAACTCTGCAAAAGATACATATTACACCAAGGTATTTGCCCGGATGCTTGCAATGGCTAAATTCCGTAATAGCTCTGGTGATATGCTATTTATCCTTCCACAAGAACAGTGGGATGGATATGAATTTGTTCTTGACCAGAAAAAAGGCGGTTCTGGATTAGGCGAGATGAAGGGTGTTGCTGGTTTTGATGCTCTTAAATATCGTAGAGCTGATGTCATTGCTGAGGATGCAATGGTATTAGAACAGGCCAGTAATGTAGATGGTGAAATCTATTGCTTGAACTCAGAAAATATGTTCTGGGCCTTTACGCCTGGTGCTAAGATGGGTTCAGAACCCTTTATTGGTACACAGAACTCACTCACCAAAGTAAAGAACTTCTTCACGATGGGCGACATGGTTACGAATAACCGTCAAGCTTGTAATCGACTTGAAGGCGTTGCGTCAACTAGAACCTATGTTAATGCCGGTTCCGCGAAATCAATCGAAGCTGCTGATTAAGCAAGCTTCCGGACCAATTGAGGCCGCTGCCTAAGCGGCCTCTCCCGGTTTAACTATAAACCAATAACTACGGAGAGTTAAATGTCAGTAGCAGGCGTTAAATCAAAAAAGTCAGTCAACACTGCCTCCAACGACTTTACCGCAACAGACGCTAGCGTTCATCCCTACATTTCAATGCAGGGGCGCTGGTTATTTACCGGTGTAGGTGCAGTTGGCGAGTCAAGCCACGCGATTGCGGGGGATATCCCCGCCGGTTCTGAACATGTGAACCTTACAGATGGTACTAAGTCTATCTACAATGGTAGTGCTTGGGTAACTGTCGGCGTTTCTTAATAAGAACCACTTAACTATAACAAGCCCGGAGATTTCTCCGGGCTATTATAAGGAATGAAAACAATGGACAGTACATCAATCGTACAATCAAAAGAACTTAGACTCCAACCGATTACCTTTAAAGATAATGAACGGAGAGCATACCCGGCAAATTTTATTATCCCCATAAACTTTATTCTAACCGATGTATTCATTAAAGTGAATAATCCGGTGAAGGGGAAAAAAATATCAGTTGGCATAAAAAAAGACACAAACTATCTTGTAAGAGGCGCTGATGTCTCAAGCAAAGGTATGGTTGTCCCAGGCGTTATTAAGGACGCAGAAGGTAAAATTATTGCCGTAACTCACGGCCCCGGCTTATGTAAGGCCACTTCTAAAGAAATACCAATTATGTCGAAAGCTCGTAAAACAGGGGACCCGGATGTGAAAACCGGAACTCGCCTAGAGTTTTCATCTTATGAAAAAACAATTAACCAAGGGCTTGCTGGCGAAGAGATATTCGTTACAATCCCCGAAGGTTGTAGCGCGCATAACGACCATGGCGGCCTAGAGATACGCGTTTACATACTTGGTTATCAATTCTAAATTTGTTTTCATCCTAGGGGAGGGCTTAACGGCTCTCCCCAAATGGGTAATAAAATGAGACTACGAAATATACAAACCAACATAGAGCACCAGATAGACGGAACTGACGATATTACTATTGACGGTATTCCAGCTATTGTAAACGGTCATGTTACAGATAAATTCTCAATAGTTGAACCTAGACCGGCTATTGATATACACAAGTACAAAGATGTGTTTTATGACCATATCAAAGATAATCTTATGATGGTAACGGAGGAAGAGTTGCTTGCCCTGGACCGTAAAGAATTATTGGCGTATGTTAGCAAGGTTCATGCAGGGAACCATGTAAATATTCACAGGTCGGAAGTAAATATAATTAGACAGCTTCTCGTTATACGGGATAAAATAACTAAACTAAGACATATTGAGGTGCAGTAATGAATGGTTATGAAATGGTTAATATGCTCGGTGTCTTTGTCAATGATATAGAGGACGCTGTTTATACAAGGAAACTTAAATTGACGGCACTTAATACGGCCGCAGTTGCAATGTTTGGCATACTCCCGGAACAATACACAACCATTTTTGAGAAGACCTTAGCCGCTGTTGCTAGTGGCTATGATATAACTGACCTTAAAACTGTTGTTGGTGATAATATCCGGGGTGGTATTAACTGCTTACGCCGGGTTTATTGTGAATCTTCACAAAAGTATGCTGATAAGTCCTCTATGCTTCAACAGCAAAAGAATGTCAATGCTGGCATGGGAGACAGCTATTCAAGTCCACGCTATTATATTGTAAACACTACACTTACACTTGTTCCATCTACTGAGACGGCTACGCTTACCTATATTGTAAACCCTATCACTATAACTGATGTAACGACAGCATTCACATTGATGTATGATGAAATCTTTCATAATTCCCTGGTAAAGCTGGCCTCCGGGATATTGACAAATAATCCTAATATTAATGCTCAGGTAGAATTTGAAATTAAGAATATTGCGGCTGAATTTATGGGTGTTGGAAAATTAAACAAAAACGAACCTTATAAAAGTGGTATTGTTGCTGATCCACAATGGGGAGAGATTTAATGCCCGTTATAGACATTAGATTACATAAGGGAATGTACCCGAATGCTGACCCGGAAGATATTAAGCCGGAGTTTGCAAACGACCTCATCAATTTTATACCTAAAGATACGCGTCTTGTAAAGGCAATTGGTTCTGGCCCTTATATGGGCAATGAACCGTTTGAACCAGCAGGTACAAAGGCCTTTACCAATATGTTTGATTTTATTTCAAGTAAATTAAACATGACAGGTATTGTGGGCCACATAAATATATTCAATGTTATCGCAACAGCTACTGGCCTATTAGGTCTTTACGGGTTATATGATAGCGATACATTTAACCCTCTAGTTAGCATGAGTCAATTCACTTCCGGACAAGGCGTTTATCTCGCCTATGAATCTGGATATCGACATCCAATGATTGTCGCCGGAAATGTTATGCGAATTATTTGCGGCAAGGATGATTATATTGGGACAAATCTATTAACAAACGCATGGATAGGCTGGATTGACAGGAAGCAGTTTAATGAACAGCGAACAATAGCACCAGCTTTTTATATTTACAAAGCACCTTTACCTGTGGCGCCAATTGCCGGTGATTTTACATGGTCGATATCTTCTCAAGTAATTGATAGAGAGGCAACACATGAAAATCCAACTGTGTACTATTATAAATACAGCATGGTTTATGACTATAATCAAGACGGGCTTTTGTCAGAATTAATTGGCACTCAGGAATTATATGATGATGAGGGTGCTGTCATAACACTGTTCCTTGAAGAGCTTGACACTTATCGCAGGTTGACGGCAATCAAACTTTATCGTTCAATTAATAGAGAAGCAGATTATGAGCTAATTTCAATATCAAATACAGTTGCTGATAGTGATGAGACATTGACCGGAACAGATGCTTCTTGTATGGTAAAATTCTTTTTTAACAATGCCGATGTAGGGGCTTATGATTTTATTGGGGGCTCAACAGAGTATTCACTACGAATAACTGTTGATACGGGAGCTGGTAATCAAGATAGTTTTTATGTTACCCAAATGAGAATAAATGAAACGGGAGAAGGAAATAAAATAATTACAATGCAAGACCCTTCTTCTATGATGGCAGGTTGGAGTTCAACTTATGGCGAACATCAATATCCTATCGTAGCATGGGAATTGATAGAAGACCCAACGGGAACAAATGTTCAGATAGCATCAGCTTCAGATGGAAGTGAGCTTCAATTCGACACAAATGTTCTCACTTTCAGTAATGCAAATGCAAATAAAATAAAAGTTGGTGATTTAGTAAAAATAATAGGTGGAACGGTAGTTGGCACTTTATATATGCAAGTTAATAAAATAATAAATTCTGGCAATGATTGTTCTATTGGTTTTACTGAGAATATTATTTCTAGTGGTGCAAATTATTTTTCAGGCAAAACATTCTATATATTTGTTGATGGTAAAACTAATGCTGTTGTTGGATATTCAGCAGGTGGCGCTACGATTGACTTTCTTGACTTACGGCAGGCCTCAACTTCCCCTCACCCTCTTGATGGTGAAGTCTCTATTCAAGTAAATAGTAAGTACGGCCGGTATAACAGTGGCCGGATGTGGCAAGTAAACTCTATCCTGGACCCCGCAGGAGTCGCTGAGGAGCAAGTAACGCTTTTAATGTATTCCGAGTACAACCAACCGGATGTAATGCCTGTGAGCAACGCTATACAGCTTTATGATAAAATGGGTGGAGATACACTTGGTATTGAAATATTATATGATTTTGTTATAGTCATTAAAGAACACACATTATTCATGGTCAATCCAATTATTGAGAATGATCCCTCTACATGGACGGTTAGCGAGTCTCCTCATGGTATTGGATGTGTAAGTGATATCGGCCATGTAGTAGCTAATGGTAGCCTTTACATTATCTATTACGATGGTATTTATGAGTTTACGCCGAATAATCTAGCTGAATCTGACAGCACCCCGCTTGAACGACTTAAAATTACAGACCCGATAGAAGATATATTTTTAGCTTTGACCGATGTTCAAAAAGAAGCATTGAGAATATATCACGATAAAATCAGGAATGAGATTATAATATATTCTATGACCTTTAATTCAAGTGGTTCTGCAATGTGTTTCAATCTATTTGATAGGTCATGGAGACGGATGAGTTATGGCTCTGAGGACCCAACATTATTTTTACATAATGGCGAGTCTCATCTTATATTATTTGATGATGGTAGTGCTGGTTTTCTTGATATAAATGCTGAGAGTGGTAATAGTGTAATTGTTCCTACATACCGGACGCTAGACTTTACTATTGGCGTAGATAAGTATGAAATATTGAGACATTTTGAAATTACATATAAGTCTGCTGAAACATTAGCTTTTAAGATTTATGACGCTGAGACAAATACAGAGCTATTTACATATACGCTGCCGGTAAAATCAAGTGCAGCAGGTACGGAAAAAATAGGTGTTCGTGAACGGGCACGAAAGATGTATATTAAGATAACAGGCGCATCAACAACTAACGCAGTTGAAATTCATCGCTTAGTTCTGGTGCCGGAAAATTCTTCTGAATAAGAAAGGACAGTAAAATGGCAACAATCGAACAACGCGCACAGGACAAGCTTGGCTTGAATCCGAGTTTGCAAAACCAGGTCGTAACTGGCACTGAGTATTACTATCATTTGTTTGGTGGTCGCCGGTGGTATTTTGGGACCGGTAGCCCTTCCGGAGTTATATCTGCCTTCCCTGGCGATGTAGCAATTACGGACGAAGGTATGTTTATCTGTAACGGAGACGGTTCGGGTGGAGCGGGGACAGTATGGTTCTCTAGCTCAAACGCTCCATTAACCGAGACTTGCGAAGCTAACACTGAGCTTGCTGTAACCCATACACTGAAGCATGTAGCTAATGTATGGGCCGTGAATGCAGCCGGTGAATTTATGGATGTTGAAGTTTACGATGTAACAATTGCCGGATTTAAGGTTAAATCCTACGCAGCTGGTACAGTTTACTATCGCTAAATAAATATATAACAATAACTTAGGAGAATAAAATGAAAAAGTTATTTCTATTACTATTGGTGTTTATGCTTGCGTTTTCATTCGTGGAAGCGAAGGCTATGAATGCATCGACTTATAACTTTCAGGAGTCTTTACTCTATAAGCTCACTGGCCCGAAAATTAAATACTTTTCAGCAGATGGTACACTTGCCGGAAATGATGATAGTACACTTGTTACTGAGAAGGCAATCAAGACCTATGTAGATAATGCCGCTAATTTATCTACACTCGTTGCTGATTCGGACGGTGCAGGTTTCTACTCTCTCGACAACCAATCAATAACAAACCTATCAAGTCATGGTGCAGGGTATAAGTATGATGGTGTGAATGATATAAATACACTTGGCAATATTGGAAATGTACGAAGTGTTGAAATGATGGTTTATCTTCCACAAGTAACTTCTATTGTAGAATTAATGGAAGGTGCAAGTGCCGATAAACAAGTTACGGTTACAAGTGGTGCATTAGCTTATCCTGATTTTGATAATGCTTATATAAATGGAATTGATACTGATGTTATTGGTATTGGTTGGAATCATATTATTATAACTTCGTCAACTGATGTTGATATGTCGGCTTGGGTAGTTGGAAAATATGATGCTGGATATGGTGAATTTATTTGTGTAAAAGTTCGTGGATTTAATAACGAATTAACACTTGCCGAAGCAATGGAATTTTACTCCAACGCTAATATTCCTTTTAAGTATGAGGGTGCGAGTAATACAGCATTAACAACTGGCTCACTTGTAGTTGGTAAAGAATATATAATTGATACATTTGTTGCTGGCGATGATTTTGTAAATGTAGGTGGAACGAATGTAACGGGAACGGTATTCACAGCAACGGGAACAACCCCTACAACTTGGACAAATAGTTCATCACTTAGAACACAAGGCAACGTAGCCAACTACACAAGTGATGGAGTAAGTGACGCAGGTTGGTATGACCAAAGCGGTAATGCTAACTTCGCAACTAACAGTGGAGCTACTGTTACTAGTAGACCTGAACATACGGTTGTTGATAACTTGATTGCTGAAGGCAACGTTGGTATTGGAACAACGAGTCCAGATTACAATCTAGAAGTCATCGGCTCATTTAGATCCGACGCATTTAAGACAGACGAGGTAACAGCTCACACCGTCTTTATCGGAGATGACACAGGTGGAACAGGAACATTTTCTGTTGCAGTTGGAGAACACGCAGGTCAATCAAACTCAGGAGACCGTCAAACAGCCACAGGTTATGCTGCAGGTCAAGGAAACACAGGAACTCATCAAACAGCCACAGGTTATGCTGCAGGTCAAGGAAACTCAGGA
>Ga0208904_1001370_pt1 | contig 16790 bp, 22 predicted proteins | sample AntAceMetag02UKB_FD_184774 | JGI IMG/M metagenome (GOLD analysis project Ga0208904, IMG submission 184774) | Saline lake microbial communities from Ace Lake, Antarctica - Antarctic Ace Lake Metagenome 02UKB (SPAdes) (version 2) | ecosystem: Environmental > Aquatic > Non-marine Saline and...
CGTGAATTCATTGGTCTGCCGTTGCACAAAAAAGAGATGATCGACCATACCCAATTGAGTAAGTTTCGCAGTTCTTTGACATTCGTCCAGAGTGTCAATCTTCTGGTCTATATCCTTGCGTCTTGACTGAACTGCTGCTTTGTGATCATTGCAAGTTCTGACAGCTGCTCGCAGTCAAATATCTGGGAAGCAGATGACAGTTTTGGAACATCAAAAACAACAGACTTTTGCTTCTGAAAAACATGATTTTTTTATCCTTTAACGCTAGCATAACCGTCCTTTTTCGCAGAGCGCAGCGGCGCGGAAAAGGTCCGAATTTATGCATTTGATAGCAAATTATTCCCTATCTGTGGGGTTGATTTAAATACTTCGAGGTTCTGTAAGCAGTTTTATACCCTCCAGTATTTCGAGAACTCGTTTTTCGGAAACTTGACCGATTTTCTCTGTCAACTCACTTTTATTCACCGTAAATACTTGTGAAATATTAACGACACTTTTTTTAGCCAGATTTGCCTCACCTTCACTTAATAGGACATTACCTGGGGCTCTACCCCTACGTAGATTTGATGTTAAGGAGCAGACAACAACTGTACTTATTTGACTCGTATTGAATAGGTTGTTTTGAATAACTATATGCGGATGACGAAACCCAGATTCAGAGCCTCTTGGTTCGCTTAAATCAATCCAGTAAATTTCACCTTGTTTAATTACCATCGCTCTTGTTCACTCATTTTTTTATGTGATTTACGCATAGATTTCAATATTTTGTTTTCCTCTTTGGTGGGCTGATCCTCGTATGCTTCATTTAATTGAGCAAGCAATGTTTTGTTTTCTTGTTTTTTTAAAAAATCAAGCACTGCGAGAGTAAAAAATTTACTTCTAGAGACATGTAACTCATGAGCTGCTTCGTTGACTTTTTTAAATAAATTCTCATCTAATGAAATTGCTGTTTTTACACCTGGCATAATATACCTCCATTGATTAGATAACGGTTGAGATGCTGTTATTATCCCAATATATTATACTAATGTCAATACTATATATGGACTATAAGTATAACTTTAGGTATCACCTGCTAACGCCGCTAATCAGCCGCACGGCTTTTTGCGTCGGCTGTATTAGCTTTGTTAGGCGATTTTAATCATTAATGCCATAATTCTACATTTTAGGAAAAACCGGCCCGTTTGCTTTGCATAATCCTTATATATCTCCAAACGTATCGATCATTATTATTTCTTCTTTTTTTTACAAGGTTGTGCCAAAGCAAATGCAGCAGCAGTACCCAAAAAAAATACAACAAGGAATTTAAATACAAGGCTACTCCAGGGCATATAAATGTAATCCAGGCAGCATACATTGGGTGACGAAAATGCTTAAAAGGACCCCTTGTACAAAGTTTGTCATCTACCCACCAATTACGCAGCGTAAAAAAAGACCAATCTAACCTTGAGCTTTATAACTAGTCTATTTCAGTAGATGAACTTTTTTAATTTAAAAAAACTTATTTTTTCATATTTTATTTTATCTCACCGAACGTCCCTCATCGGTTCCCTCGCGCAGCCGATCTCTTCGCACGCTTTTCGCGCAACCGCTCGGCATCTTCTAAACTCAGTTCCGTAGGCTCACCTGGCGTTTGATATTCGGGAACAATCCGATCCCTGGGGGGCAATAAGAACTGTTCGGAAGACGCTCTGGGTAAATTTTTAAATTCATACAAATAGAAAGCTTCAACTTTCTCACGCGCCCAGTCCGTTTTTTTAAGAAACTTCACACTGGAATCAATGCTTGGGTTGGTCTTAAAACAATTGATATTTAAATAGGCAAAAAGAAGCTCAAAACCGTAGTGATCTACTATTTCGTTCAATATTTTTTTTAAACCAACACCATGCAGAGGATTATGCTTGTAGTTGATCTCTGTGCTCATGCTAATCTCCGGTCAAAGTGTTTGGGGCAGGCGCTGCTTGTCTACAGAAAAAAAGAATCCAAGCCAGTCTTGACATATTTTTAACAGTAGATCCATTTGCAAATTTTTTTTGAACAAAATTTGTAAGATCGCGCGGTAGGAACTCCTGTCACCAAGAGCCCCCCGCACAGAGCCGGTCGTGCGGTTTTCCCTACCTCAGAGTACTGCGCCTGATCCGCCACCCTGAAATCGGATTACTTTCCTTATTCAGTTAATCATAATCCGGCCTGGTAGATAGGCTTCAAAAAATACAGGGCTTCCCAAGTTCTTGCGTGTGCCTCTACCTGCATGCCACAGTTTAAGGTAATCTCCGCCATACACGCAACACTCGATACCGGTGGTTGGCTAAACCATACCGGACAGAGACTTTCACCCCGCAAGGCACACCAAGCTTCGCTTGGCGCGCCAACACCGGCATCAGCGGCGGCCTCGGTGAGCTTGATTGCCACAGTAACAAGTGATTTAACGTTTGGAAAAGTAAACACCCAAAAACGCGCGCAGGCCTTCCGACTGCACGCATTCGTTGGGTTAGATGGAAAACATCAATTTTAAACCTTCTTCTATTTTCTTTAATGATGCAGGATTCAATTGACCAATTTTCTCTGTAAGAAATGATTTATCAATTGTTACAATTTGTGAAACATTTCCAACAGAGTCTTTCGATAGACCCGTTTGTTTTTTCTTAAGTAAAACATTGCCAGGAGCTATTGCTAATTTCAAATTAGATGTAATCACAATAACCACAATAGTCCTAATCTGACTTTCATTGAAATCATTGGATTGAACAACAATCACGGGTCTTCGATAACCAGGCTCAGACCCGGAAGGTCGGATTAATGAAGCCCACCAGATTTCACCACGATGTGCTACCATGATTCATTACCGATAGTAATGTTTTGAGAATCAAGGAAAGCTGGATCTAGTGATGAATCTTCTTTTGAATAAATAGCATTGAGAGCCTCAGTGATATGGTTTTTCTGATGTTTGCTCACATAATCTCTGACTGCTTTTGTATAAAGTTCACTCCTCGAAATGTTTAATTTTTTAGCGACCATTTCCGCGGTATTATAAATGGTGTCAGGTATTGATATAGCAGTTTTCATGCGGCTCCTTTTCCATATTAATTGGAATCAATTATATGTCTAGACCCATGGTATAACTCTGGTTATACCATGTCAAGCTTTACAGTATCCTGCATCACCGGCGGCGTAGTTGATGGTGGATTAACGATGATCTTGATTTGGAACTTTGGGGAAAGTCCCCATCGAGGACGCTGTAGCCGTCCGCGTGAATGCTGTTGTTGGGCATGACTTATCAGTTATTTTATTTGCCATGCGTCTCGCTTTTCCAGCACTGTTCTTGGCCCGTCGCCGTCAAGCCATTTTCGTGCAACGGTGTCCTTACGTAAATACGCGTCCCAGAAGGCAGTGCTGATCGCCAAAATGGCTTGGTGGTGATTTGGATTCCGTGCTTTTGCACGGCGCCGCATAGCACTGGCGGTAAAGGCAGAATGCTCTGCCTCAAAAAGTACCAGTTCATACTTCCCGCCGGGCGGTAAAGCTGGGAAGACCGCGAGACGAGACTTTACATCAGCGGCGCCAAACGGTGCTGAATCTCTAGTCCCGGTCATCAGCATCCAAGGCACTGAAACCTTACTAAATACTTCTTTCGGCGTGCCGTCTGATGGACTGCTTGGGCTCATGAGAAGGGCAGCTATAATGCGCGAGTCTGTGAACGTTGCTTTTTCTCCTTTGAATCTCTGCCCACTCACAGCCTGCGTCGTCCTCGCGCCGAAGGAGTGTCCCGACATACCGACCTTCTTCAGTTCTAACAGCCCCTTAAATTTGTGGCCGTCCGTTGTGTTCCATTTATCCAACGTGTCCAAGACTACATCAACATCCTGCACGCGCAGCTGGAGGTTGTGAGCATTGCCAGCATTCTTCAAAGCCTTCATGCGTTTCCGGAGGCGTAAGCCTTTTCCGACGGAGTTGTCGCTGCCGGGATGCTGCAGGAATACCACGGTGTATCCACGGGCGCTCCAGTGCTCGCCAATATAGGCACAGGTCTCTCGTGAACCCCCAAGGCCATGGCTGAACAATATCACAGGCAACGGTGAATCAACGGACGGCAGGTAAACTCGGATTGGGATTTCGCGCACTCTTGCCTTATCATGGACTGTAATGTCTATGATCTTGACTTTGATATTTGCGGATACGGCCATGGGATCGTATTCTCCGGCGTGCGTCGATATGGATCCCAGAAACAGCACACAGCCGATTAACAGAAATCTAATTGTCTGAAATAAGGATATTTTCATAATCTAATTCTCCTTCTGTCCAACGTATTTTTGAAGCGCGGCTACGATGATAGTTAATTTACGTAAGTGTTGCCAAAAATAGGAATCTATAATCCATCGAGGGCGTATGCCGTTGGTTCCAAAAAATTGTTATTTTGTGGATCTCAGAAAATGTGAATAACTCTTATCTGGACCAGCTGTTTGAAAACCAGGTTTGGAATAAAAATCTTCAACTGGTAAACGACCTATATTTACTGTCACACCGCAGAAATATCCACAAGCATGATTTATTAGATAATTGACCAGTTTGGTGCCAACCCCTCGGTTTCTGTAATTTGGTAAAACATACAACCGCCTTATTCTCCCAAACTGATGGTCATCCGGTTCAATATTGAGACCACGTACGGCTATTGTTTGTACATTGATTTTATAACCAGTCAATTAAGTATATGCCTCTAATCCGCATAACATTGCACCTTGTATGGTTCCGTCAATATGATCTTCACCTGGGAAAAAGCATTCGTCTGGGGAATAATCTCCCCGACTGTATTTATAGATGGCAAACTCCCATTGATCCATTTTTCCAGTATATTCTAGTCGACATATAGGACCCGTATTCCCATTGTCATTTCTGTCGAGAAATAGCATGACCCGTGGCGGTAGCGCAGCGTAAGCCAACGGGTCAATGCACAAGTTAGAAGATAAAGTCTAAGTTTTCAGTTTATTACCAATATAAATGTATATTTACACTTGTGCTCACACCATTACGTGTGTGATAATCTGTGTAAAAAAAGGAGGTCACCATGGCTACTAATCTTCAAATCGATGACAAGCTTATTCAGACCGCTGTGCAACTTGGCGGCCATCGAACAAAAAAAGAAGCTGTTACGCAAGCATTGGTTACATATAACCAACATCTTCAGCAAATTAGAGTGTTGAAACTTTTTGGATCAATTGAATACGAGAACGATTATAACTATAAAGACCAACGGTCTAAAAAATGAAAATAATCGTTGATACATGTGTTTGGTCTTTAGCCCTTCGGCCTAGTAAAAGTACATCAAATGGGATTATCGCTGAATTAAAAAGCTTGATACTTGATTTCAGGGTCCAAATGATAGGCCCAATTCGTCAGGAAATTCTATCTGGAATTAAGCATGAGACACAATTTCAGAATCTAAAAGAAAACCTAAGTGGTTTTCCCGATCTCCAACTTAACGAAAACGACTATATTCTTGCCGCGCAGTTTTTTAACCTTTGCCGATCAAAGGGAATTCAAGGATCAAATACAGATTTTCTAATTTGCGCCGTTTCAGCAAACAATAACCTTGGAATTTTTACAACTGATCAGGATTTTCAACACTTCTCAAAGCATCTTCCAATCTCCTTACATATACCCGAAACTCAATAAATTCGCCTTCTAACGCTGGCATAACCAGCTTTTTCGGTGCTGCGCAGAGAGCGTAGCGAACGAAACGGCGCGAAAAAAGTCTGCGTTTATGCATTTGGTACGCCCGGCATGGGTTTTGTGGTTTAAACTTATTCATCAATACTTCTTCCTTGAAGAAATTACAGGGTCTCCCGTGTTCATAGCATATCTCTGTTTACATGCCAGGTTCAACGACTCCGGAGGTGTTATAACTTGCTGCCCTTTCTTGCTAGTTATGATATTGCTTTCTGAATCCTCGATATCATCAGCCACCTCAGATGACTCGTTAACGGAGCTCAATCACTTCAACCTTAAGGCTTCCGGCCTATAAACTCTCTGCCCACGCTTAATGATACGGGTTACCCCAATATCGCTCTGGACTCGATAATCAATGTGCTGGGTCGGCACTTTTGATGTAGAACTTTCATCTACTAGATATCCCACGCTTCACGGCGCACCGAGGAACGAGCGGCGAGGGCTGACGGTCTGTATGCACTTGTTCGGTTTTTTAAGGTTTTGTGACTATCTCAATTTACCATTCCAATATTTTATGTATGATTTGTAAGACTCTTTTTCAGTCATAAACTTTATATGTTGTTCAACATTCAGTTTATATGCGGAAATTCTGTTTATTCCGGCTTTGCGAGCTTTTTCCTTTCTATGATTGCCATCAATTAGATTGTAGTTTCCGGGTGATATTTCCGCCAATATTGCAGGTTTCGTAATATCAACTGAATCTATATGTGATTCATCAATTGAGGAAAACGATTTGGGAAAATTCTCTACCTCTATTTGTATAAGATCTATATCAGTAGAGTGTGATTCAATATATTCATGCATTTTCGTGATATTGAATACAAAAATTCCATTTTAGTATAGCTCATCATCGTCTTGAATAGGACATGGTGTGAAATTTCTATCTATCTTCAACTTTTTTGCTGTTTTAATCCTTCCAGGATCAATCTTCGACATTATCAAAGAAACTTCATGTTCAATAATTTTTTGATTCACTTTTTAACTTTATGTTTTATTGTATCGCCTGTTTAACCTGCGTTTTTCAAAGTGTAGAGAGCGAAGCGAACGAAACGGCGGTGCGATAAAAACGTCAGGTTGAAACTATTGATACTGTATGAGCCTTCTCCGAAACACCTTAGTGGTTTACGCTGGAGTTTCCGAAATTCCCATGTAAATCACCATAACAGCCATTAAGGAGAAGACCCATGGAATTTTATAAAAAGGAACACAAATACTATTGTGGCGTAGATCTGCATGCTAGAAATATGTACATTTGCATCCTGAACCAAAAGGGGGAGAAGCTTCTCCACCGAAACGTGAAGGCCAATCCACAAACGCTGATAGAGGTCATCAAAATGTATCTGGATGATCTCGTGATAGCTGTGGAGTGCATGTTTACTTGGTACTGGTTATCAGATTTCTGCCATGAAAACAATATCGAATTTGTGCTGGGCCACGCTCTTTACATGAAGTCCATCAGCGGTGGAAAAGCCAAGAACGATAGAATCGATTCCTTTAAAATTGCATCTTTACTGCGAGGAGGTCTCATACCCATCGCATTTGATTATCCAAAGGACATGCGTTCTACTCGTGATCTCCTAAGAAGACGGAATCATTTGATGAGAAAAAGAGCCGAACTCAGTGCCCATGTCAAAAATACGAATAGTCAGTATAACTTACCGGATATCGCTTTAAACCTGCGATATAAGAAAAATAGGGACACCCTTGCAGACAGGTTCCCGGACAAAAGTGCTCAAAAGTCAGTCGATCTGGATCTGGCTATGATCGATTTCTATGACCAACAACTGGGCAAGGTAGAATGGTTTATCAAAAAAGAATTAAGAATTTTTGATTACCAAAGCTACTACCTGTTGAAATCGATCCACGGCATAGGAGATATTCTTGCTCAAACCATTTTATTCGAAATCTATCACATATCCAGATTTCCAACTGTTCAAAAATTCGCTTCCTATTGCCGCCTGGTCAAATGTAGAAGCGAGTCTGATGGAAAATGCTGCGGGTCTTCTGGGTCTAAAATAGGCAATGCACACCTGAAATGGGCTTTTTTTGAAGCAGCCTCTCTTTTTTTAAGGGGCAACCCAGAAGGGCAAAAATACCTTGAAAAACTCACTAATAAGCACGGTAAAGGCAAAGCACTTTCCATCTTAGCTCACAAATTAGGTCGTGCCGTTTATTTTATGCTCAAACAGAAAAAGGCGTTTAACAAACAACAATTTTTAGATATGGGAGGTGATGGAGTAGTCTAGAAAGCTAACTGGACCCTATGTGGCAAAAGCATGTCAATGTCGATAAAAAAAAACCTTAGGGCTAGACCCTCAAATTGACATTATGCGCAGCCCTGGTAGCCAGTAATTTTGATTAGCGCTCCATCACGCTCCTTTTACTTTTTGATTTATTGGCATCGTTCAAACTTAAACTAGTGTCGTCTGCACCTCACTCTGACTGAAACTAACTGGATGGCAAAAAATCGCTAAGCCCGTACCCTTTGAATAGCCAGAGACGGGGTTAACTTTTTTAGATTCTAGGGCGACTCACCGCAACCAAGATACCTCTTATCAAGATGAGGTCACAATCTTGGTCTGATGTCAGCTACAATTTCAAACGCTAGCGGACAAAAGAGAGTGATCAGACCCTCAATATATGTTTGGAGCAGGCGCTGCCTGTATCAAGAAATACTGAATCCAAGACAGTTTGGACTATTTTAACGGACAGACAATGCCAAAATTCGAAACAGCCAGGCTTTTTCGCTTTGATACGTTTGCCAATTGACAAAAGACTGGCTCATATGTGTTATTTCTCTCTGTTTGTTCAGTATGTCAACTGTTCGAAGGAAATCCCCATTGCATTTGCAAGATTTTTTATTGTTGATGTTCGAGGATTAGAAATCGACTTTTCAAGTCTTGCTAAGGCAGATTGTGCAATTCCAGCCTTTTGGGAAAGTTCTTTCTGTGTTAAACCAAGGTATTCCCGCCATGCTCTGATCATAGAAACCTCCTCAATAGCAACTTGTTTCACTATTTCATGGGGAATCCAGATGTCTTTTTCAATTTCTTTATCCCTATTAATTAAACCTTGGTACTCTTCCCAAGGGATAACGGCAAAAGCAGGTTTGCCATTTTGCAGTATAATTTGAGTATCAGTATGTTCGTTCATCTCTTTTCTTTATCTCTTGAATTAGGTAAATTCTCATCTCATCTTTTTCAAGATCAAAAAATACTCGATAACGGCCCACCCTTAAACGATATTGATATTGGTGGTCAGTAAGCTGTTTCACATTTCTCCACCCATCAGGTGTCGGTAATTCTTCCACCGCTAAAACGATGCTCTTTCGAGTTTTTAGTTGAAGCTTCATCAATTGCTTCATGGATTTTCTGTTCCATTTGATCTCTTTAATAAACAAAATATAACATAATATAACATTATGTCAAGTGGAATATCACAATAAATAACTTATTCGGGGATTGAAGAAATCTCACGCTAGTTTAACCCGCGTTTTTCAGAGAGTAGAGAGCGAAGCGAACGAAGCGTCGAAAAACGTCGGGCTGAAACTTTTGTTAGCAGATCGACACACTATGCTCATAGCATAAATTGGATAAATTCTTACCAATGAAAACTATTTGCAAAAAAGATCCTGTCGCTCCTTGAGATCATAGTCGATAAGCTCGATGTCAAATGCTTTTGATTGCTTAAAATCAGCATTTTTTGGGTTAAATAGCACAACATTGTATCCGTCTTTTGATAAAGAGCTTCTGTAAATGATTCCATCATAACCGGTAACTTTGATAAACTCAGATAAATACTGAGTGGGCAAGTATTCGATGTCTTCGTCTTGTGGATAAATTGGTTTGGAAAATGAAGAGTTTATATCACCCCATATTTTCTTTTCTTTCGTTTCAATTGTTGGCTCAATGTATTTAGGAGATTCACCACTCAAGTCAAAAGGGAAGTACCAGAATGGTTCATCATCAGAGGTGTCAACACATTTGAGATCTTTGTTTATCTGAAAATATCCAACCGATACAGTTTCCTTTATTAGTGGCCTTACTTCTTTGACAGCAGTTTTATAATCATTAGAGAGGTAAAGATAGCTTATTCCTTTTGGATTTATTCGACCGTTTTTTGATTTTTCAGGTGGAGCTGCCCCTATTTGATCTTTCTTATAAGCCCACAACTCTATTTCTGGTAGTTTGTATTCTGTATCTTCCCCAATAATTTCATTAAACCCAATGCGTGCTCTGCATAACACTGATCCCTTCTTTATGACTTTCTCTCTTTGCTCTGCAGTGTTTTTTAAAATTTCAAAGAAGTCTGCCCAGTCACTATATAGTTGTCAGCAGAAACAAACCATCCATGCCTGAAGAGGGAGAGTTTGAAGTTATCAGAGATGATCCCGATAATCAAGTCAAAGTAAAATTGGTTGAGAACACTGATACTGGCGGATGGGAACTCTTCTGCCATTCTACCAAAAGAGAACAAAAGGAGAATGCGATAAAAACATTGTTCCAACAGCGACTGGAAGATGAACTAAATAAAGCGGACAAATCACTACACACAAAAAACGGAACCAAAAAATACGAAAAAGTACTGCAGCGAGTCGGCAGACTGAAAGAAAGATACAAAAAAGTAGCTGAACTGTATGAAATCAATGTAAAACCCGATGCCGAGAGAAACAAGGCCATCGGAGTTGAATGGGTAATTAACAAGGACAAAGAGTCAAAAAAACTGACCGGAGTCTATTGTATAAAAACAACCAGGCAAGAGCCAAATGCGAGAGAACTATGGGAAACCTATATTATGCTGACTAAAATCGAGGCGGCATTTTTAAGTATGAAATCAACTCTTGGACTACGACCAGTTTATCACCAGAAAGGGAGAAGAGTTGATGCTCATTTGTTCATTACATTATTAGCATATCACGTGATGCATTCAATCAATTTTAGACTGCAAAAGGCAGGATTCAATTTTAATTGGGAAACTGTCAGAAGACGTCTGCGTAATCGATACAACCTGGGCTGCATTCGTAAAGAAGCATCAAAATAGTATTACTGCTTGAGATTTTTTCACTGCTGAAGTGATCACCCCAGTTGGTTTAATCACTTATTTTGTTCTGTTTTTTATTAAGCTGGGTTCAAGAGAAGTATATATTGCTGGGATTACACCACGTCCGGATGAAGAGTGGATGAAGCAAATGTCCAGAAATTTGACAATGGCTGATTTAGGTTTCTTAAATGGAATTAAGTATTTGGTTCATGATCGGGATACGAAATTTTGTAAATCCTTTTGTGGCATCATAAAATCTGGCGGTGTGGAGCCCCTGAAATTACCTCCTCAAAGTCCGAACTTGAATGCATTTGCTGAAAGATGGGTACTATCCATCAAATCCGAGTGTATACCAGGACTGATTTTCTTTGGAGAGGAAAGTCTATTGCAGGCTTTGAAAGAATACATAATCCATTATCATGAAGAAAGGAACCACCAAGGGAAAGAAAACCGATTGTTGTTTCCAGCTTAAGATTTTACCTCTGATAAGAAAGAAAGTGATTTTGCCTGCCGATCACGCCTTGGAGGTGTACTGAAATACTATTATAGAAAGGCTGCTTGATGGTAATGGATGGGAAAAACGCCTGTAAATCCCCGTGAATGTTTTTAGAACGCGGATTTACGGCGATTTTACTTTTTTCACCCCACACCATAAAAGGCTGTTGAATTTTTATCAACCGCTATTGTTTATTCAACAAGTCAGTCAGGTAAGGCGCTACTGGATTATCAGCATTATATTTCTTTGCCAAACTTTGAATGGTATCCATAATAAACTTTCCGTCATAACCCAACTTGTTCAGGTATTGAATACGCTCTTCAATCATCGGGTGAACGGCTGCTTTAAACTTGGCATGCTCTTCTTCAGGCATAAGAATGTAGTTAACATTACCTTGATGAGCTTTTTCGTTTTTCTCATACCCTATTTTATTCAAATGGTCCCATAAACCAGGCGCATTACTCGGCATAATTTTCAGCGCTTCTTGAATTTCAGGAGACAAGGAATTGAATCTGGCTTTGTTCATAACAACGCCAAAGTTAGAAAGATACAGATACGGAACGACGGTCACGTTATCACCACTATACTCACGGTGATTAAATCCATCCAGGCACTCACCCGAGATGATTCCGCCCTTAACGATATCGTTTTTAAGATATTCCAGCCATTCCGGTGTTGGAATAAAGCTTGCGGCAGCACCAATTAAATTCAGTGCTTTTTCTTTTGTTCCTGCGTTAGCGGCCAATTCCATACCTTGTATGGATGCAAATGATGTAACGGCAGACCCTTTTTTGGTAATAATCTCGCCCGGTCCTGTCGTAGTTGTCCATAAAACTTCCGTATCATCAAGCTCAGCAGGTTTGAAGATTTTCAGCCCTTCTTCAAAAACCTTTGATGAGATATAAGCGCTGTTATATTGAATCCCGGGAATACAGAATGATTCCGCAATGGGAAATGCGCCGGGCGTCAGCGGAAAACCGACAACAGCGATGTCGGAGATGTTGTTTACAACACCTTGATAAGCCTCCTTTGCCTTTGTTAGTGTTTGACCGCCATAAATAACGAGCTCAACCTGACCATTGGTCTTTTCTTTGACAATGCGTTTCCATTCAGGCACAACCAATTTCATAAAACCCATGTTCGGGCCCCACATGGTCGAAACTGAAAGCTTGATCACTTTTGGTTTGGCAGTCACAACAGAAGCGCCAAATACAAAAGCCATTACGAAAAGGATACTTAAAACCTTGGCAATTTTCTTCATTTTCTCTCCTCATGAATTTTAAAATATTTCCGTGCGCTGCACGGAAAATTAAAAGGCCTCTTTGCTGCAGTTTAAAACAGCAACACAGCTGTTTTGGATTCAGCTACAGCAAATTGGGCAAAAAGGTTGAAATTTCTGGAAAAGCAATCATAATTATCGTTAGAATGAAACCGGTAACAATGAAAGGTAGAACCCCTTTGAATATTGTTTCTATCGGCACGTCTTTAGCGACCCCTTTGGTAACATAAACATTGATTCCAACAGGTGGCGTAATAACGCCAATAGAAGAAACCATGAGAATCATAACACCAAACCAAATCGGATCATTGCCTAATTTATCCACAACAACAGGATAAAAAATTGGAACAGTAAGCAAGATAATCGGGATTGTATCCAAGAAGGTTCCAAGTATCAAATAAACTAACATGATGATGAGCAAGATAGCGAAGTTTGGTAAGTCTAGATTGCCAACTGTTGTTGCAAGCTCATACGGTATTCTGCTGACAGCTATTAAATGGCTGAATACCGTCGCGCCGGCAATCAGGAATAAAACCATTGCTGTTGTACGAGTCGTATCCCGAAGCGCTTCTTGGATTCCACTCCACCCCAGATTTCCTCTGATAATGGGAATAATCAGCACTCCAGCTGCACCGATAGAACCGGCCTCTGTTGGTGAAAACCATCCGGCAAAAAGACCGCCAAGAGCAACACCAAAGACGATTGCAACTTCGATTAAACCGCCACCCGATTTTTCTTTTCCCCCTGTTTCCAGGGCCATTGGCGCAAGCGCCGGATTTCTCTTAACAAGGAATATGATTGTTAAACTATAGCCTATCGCAAGCAATAATCCTGGTACGATGCCAGCCAGAAACAGTTTTGTAACCGACTGCTCTGTTAAGCTGGCATAGATAATAAAGATAACACTTGGCGGAATCATCGCTCCAATGGCACCGGAAGCAGCGATTGTACCCGTCGAAAGTGTGTCGGCATATTTAAATCTCTTCATTTCCGGTATAGCAATCGTTCCAATTGTTGCTGTTGTTGCAGGGTTTGCTCCGCAGACAGCTCCGAAAACAGTACAAGCCCAAACACTTGATATCGCCAGGCCACCGGGCACCCTACCCAATAGATTATGTGCTGTTTTATAAAGATCCTTACCTAAACCCGAATGGAAAGCAAAAGCTCCCATGAGCACGAACATCGGTACAACACTGAGTGTATAGGATGAAAATGTTGTATACATATCTGTTGCTACCAGGCTCAGAGCAGCCGGAAAGCTACGAATTATCCCAAAACCAATAATACCTATGCTGGTCAGGGAAATAGCTATTGGCAATCTAATCAGCATTAAAACTAAAAATACACCAACACTTATCAATCCAATTGTGAAATCAGACACCTATTATACCTCCTCATTCATGTTCGGAACAAATATTTTTACTATTTCTACCAGGGCAAAAGCAAAGAACCCAATGGCCACCAAATAAACAAACGGGTAGTAGGCAATCTTCAAGGAGCCTGTGTATCTTCCGGTTACCCTTAATGTATTTGCGTATTCAACGATCATCCATCCTGAAACTGTTACCGTCACAATGGTGATGGTAGTTGTGAATATCCCTACAATTCTTTGGAACCGTTCAGGGAAATATTCTATTACAAACTCAATCGCAATATGCCCCCCTTTAACCGCGCAATACGCGATAGCCAAGCCCGCTGCAACTGCAGAGAATATTTCGACTAACTCAATTGTCCCTGAAATAGGACTCTTAAAAACTTTTCGCATAACTACGTTACAAGCAACGAGTATTAACATAGCCATGTAAAAAAAACCGGCTACCTTGTCTAGCGCCCGGCTAAATTTAGTTATTATCTTAGCAATACTTTTCATATTTTATGCTCCTCTCTGATATGATTCTTCAGATGTTGTGTGTCTCGCTGCCTCAATGCCGCTGATGATCTCCATCTTGATCCCCGCCAGTTCTGTGGCAGCGTTGATCAGGTTGGCCCCGACGAGAACGTCATTCTCAAAGACCCGGATGGTGAAGCTGTTGTCACCCGTGAACGGATCACCCTTAAACTCTTGCTGGACACCGGGGCCCTGCCGCAGGGCGTCCCCGATCTGCATGTAGGTCCAGTTGAAAATCGGGCTGACATGCTGGGGGATGGCACCGGTGTATTCAGCATACTGGCCGGCCATGTTCTGCCCGGCTACCCGCCCCTGGTAACAGGCATTGCCCCATGTTCCCATCCACTGCTGGCTGTTTGTCAGGCGATTCAGAGCCTCACAGACATCGCCAGCCGCGTAAATGGAATTGTCGCTGGTCTGCATCCGGTCGTTGGTGCAAATGGCCCTGTTAATCCGGACCTGTTCAGGATCGAGAAAGTCAAGATTCGGCTTGATACCGGCACTGACAGCTATGCAGTCAACGGTCTCTATGCTGCCGTCGGGAAAATGACAGATTGCACCGTCTGCCGTGTCCTCGACTTTTTTCATGGCAACCCCCAGCCGTACGTCAATTCCTTTCTGCCTGAGCAGGGTTTCAACATGCTTTGCTGCTTCCGGGAGCGCTCCCTGCGGCATGATCTGGGGGGCAATGTCCACCAGGACTACCTTGATCCCTTTTTTCAGAAATACCTCGGCGAGCTTGATACCGACAAAGGATGCTCCAAGGATCAGTACTTTTTCAGCGTTCTGCAGGGGAGTCACCATGTTCAGGGCTGTTTCCGGCTCTCTCAGCGACAGTGCGAAGCGGGAGTCCTGCAGGCCGGGTACTGGCGGCATAACGGGCCGGGCACCGGTTGCGATGAGACATTTGTCATAGTCGAATGTTCCGCCGATGCTGGTTGTAATCTGCCGGGATCGGGCATCCAGCGAAACAACTGTTTCTGCTTCATGCCGTTCGATCTGGTAAGTCTGGTAAAAGGCCTCTCCGAATGGAAAACAGGTTTCCCATCCCACCTTTCCCGACAAGAAATAGGGGGCCACCATCGGGTTAAAGGCCGGTCCCCTGTCATCTGAAATCTGGTGAACTTCACCGGTGAAACCGGCGATTCTGAGCGCACGGATGCCATGTAGGGCAGCCCCGCCGTTACCTAGAATGAAATATCGGGTTGCCATGGCGATCAGGGTTGTTTAGAGGGTTCGGTTGCCAGAAGAGACTTCAGAATTTTCGTAGAGGCTTCTTTGGTCTTCTCTTTACTGATATCTTTCAGCGGGCCAAAACCAAGCGCTTTTGTCGGACATACGCGCACGCACGCAGGTTTCAGGCCGTATTCGACGCGGTCATGGCAAAAATCGCACTTGATCATTCTGCCGTCTTCCGCGAACTTGGGGGCCCCAAATGAGCAGGTCAGCTCACAGGTGTGGCAGCCGATACACAGTTCACGGTTCAGGTCCACAACCCCTTCACTGTTTTTAAATATGGCACCCGTCGGGCAGACCATCACGCAGGGCGCATCCCCACAGTGCAGACAAGACAAGGAAAGAAAACTGATGCGGCTTTTTGTTAAGAACCGCTCTTCGTAAGATGTAACCTGTCGGAATGCCACCGTTTCGGACACGAAATCATTCTGATCCTGACAGGCAACGATACATGCCAAACAGCCTGAGCAACGGTTGACATCGAAAGAGAATGTTAGCTGAGTCACGATAAAAAACCTCCTGAATATTTAGCTGTAGAACCGTACTTTGTAAACGGTGTGTTAGCGGCTCTCTTTTTTAATCTGGCAAAGAAGTGATTTGAATCCTGGAAAACCGGAAATAGGGTCACGGTAGTCCGGCTCAATTATGTTGTTGATCTCTGCACCAGGCAGCCCGTGATAGACGCTGACAACCCCCGGAGGCGCCAGTTCAGTCAAATGAGCCTTAAATGAAATCGACCCTTTAGGTGTCGACAAGGTAATCGGATCCCCGTCAGACAATCCCCTCGCTTCAGCATCTTCAGGATTGATATCCACCAGGGGATCAGGGCGCAACGCTCTGGTCCAAGGTAGACGGAAGGTTCTGGAGTGGACATACATGGGCAACCGTGAACCCGTGTTCAGAATCAGAGGAAACGATTCCGCCAGTTCCGGAGTTGAAATCGGGCTGTACTTAGGCTCGGTATACACCGGCAGTGCATCATAACCCTCGTCTGCCAACTGCGATGAGGCAAACTCCATCTTCCCGCTGGGGGTCGGAAACCCGTTTTTTTCATATTTGCGATAGGGCGGTGGATTAACGCCTTCCAGGGTGCAACCCCCATCATGCTTTCTGATATCGGCCACCTT
>Ga0208904_1001371_pt1 | contig 16788 bp, 18 predicted proteins | sample AntAceMetag02UKB_FD_184774 | JGI IMG/M metagenome (GOLD analysis project Ga0208904, IMG submission 184774) | Saline lake microbial communities from Ace Lake, Antarctica - Antarctic Ace Lake Metagenome 02UKB (SPAdes) (version 2) | ecosystem: Environmental > Aquatic > Non-marine Saline and...
CAGAGCGAATCAACCACTATCAATCAGTACATCACGAACATCATCGACGGCACTCAGCCGATCGACGGCACGAGTTCTGATACGTTTACCGTTAACAGCGATGGTAATGCAGTTATTCTTTCGAGCGCTGGACTGACGGCGTCTCGTACATTCACATACCCAGACTCTGCAGGAACCGTTGCGACGCAGGCGTATGTAGATGCTCTCGTCCCTGTTGGCACGGAGATGATGTACGACAACTACAACGCAACGTTGGCCGTGCCTGATACAGACATCTGGCAGGTGCTCGACGGATCTACGATCAGCGACGGAGACTCAGACCTGGATGGAATCACCGTCAAGGACATGACAGGGCGATACCCCGTTGGTTTCACGACGTCAGCGGTTGCTGATGGATCCATAGGGACTGCGACTATCGCTTTGACAGGGACGCTTGCGGTTGCTGCCGGAGCAAAAACGATAGCCGGAACACTTAGCGCGTTTAATACCGAGCTTAAAGTCGGTGACAAGATCAGGGTTACTGAAGGCACAGACACAGAGGTTATGGTTGTCGACACGATAACCAGCGCGATCTTGATGGATGTTGTGTCCAACTCCGTTGCAACCTATACCACCGGTGCGGCAACAAGAGCGATGGTCGTGACCGGGAACGATGATCACGAGGTAGACCTAGAGCACAAGCACTCAACGAACATTGCTGCGTTTGATAGCGCGGCGGAAAGCGCTCACCAACATACAGCAGGAACTTACGTTGTAAACAGTGGAGCGATAACTGGAACGATTGCTGCTGGTGACTCTCATAATCATGGAAACGGAACCCTGTACGCTAAAATGATGATTGATGCTAGCGACAACGTTCATTACGAGAGCGGTGGAGCAGTCACCGCCTGGAATCCAACGGTAAGCGCGGACGGCGGATCGATGGGTGAGCCTACAGGATTAACTGGAAGCACAATAGTAGGTGGAGAAACTACTGGAGAAGCTACGCATACACATCCCGCTGGCGGTGCGTCCCTTAACGCAACTGGAATATCAGGTAACTCTGGAACTTTAGTGGCTGAGCATCTTCACTCCGTGAACCCACCTGCAACCGACAGCGACAACAAGCTATCTGCAACGCAGTCGATTGAACCTTCTTCAAACGAAACACGTTTCTATGTGAGGTACAAATGATTAAGAACATCGGTATGATGAACGAGCATCCTGATATGCCTGAGAACTACAGCATGACTTTCAACTTCGTCGGTGGAAAGACGAAGACGTTTGAGTGCGCGAGTCATATGTATATCGATAAGGTCTGGAACCAAGTCGATGGGAAGTACAACTGCGTTGGCATTCATCCGAACCCGTTCTATGAAATTTGGACGACAGAGAACAAGATGCGAATCATCGTGACATCTGCGGTTGAGTCCATTGACTTCGACGACAACTGGTCGAAGATGGTGTCAATCAAAAACAAGGTGATGATCAAGAAGAAAGCGGAAAGCGCATGAACCAGAAAGACCACACCGATTTATTGCGTGCAGCGTTTCTCGGAGACGAGGCCGTTTTGGATTTCGTCCTGAAGTTGATCAGCGTTTACCGCGTTTGGGATAACGTTTGGGACGGCGACAGGCCCTGCACCAAGCAAGACGTTGACAACGCGTTCACGACGTTACTGTTTGACCTGGAGAAGAACTCGTTCTTCAGATCGAACCGCGACGTGTTGAACGCTCAGATATTCATTTCTTGGAACGCGTGGCAGGACGCCAACGTCTGGTGCGACGCCGCTAATAAATACAAGAGATGCGCTGCGTTCTACATCAAGAATTACTGCGACGAGATCGTGCATTTATGTACATACATGGTGGGCGGCAAAGCCCACGCCAGGGATTTTTCACTGAAGTTAAGAGAAGCTCATCTTGAGCAATCAGATGAGGGGGTACTATGATAAGCGGCGGATGGTCTGGATCGTCACAAACGACGTCTACTGAAACTGGAGAACTCTCTGCCGAAGGTAGGGAGATGCAGGGTGGCATGAAGCAGATCATGCTGGCGAACCTTGAGGACTCCGGGTATTCGTACACGCCGAAAGAGGTTACGGAGTACGCAAACCCCGGCAAGGCCCAACATTTTACAGATCAAAGGGACAGGGCAAGCCAGCGGATTAACGAGATCGAATCCGACATCGCAGCGAACCCATTTGTAAGAGATCCTATGGGTAACGGTATTGACCCAAGGCAAGGGCAACTCCAGGCTGAACGGATGCAGATGAACGCGGCGGAAAACCATCTTAATGACATCGAGCAGTACACCTATACTGATTACAACATCGAGAAGATGCCCGACCCTCGCGTACAGAACGCTATCAATCAATACGGCGAAGGCTCTCCAGAAGTGACTGCCATGGAGGAGTCTATCTTCCAAGAGGACGTGTTCAAGTCGGAGCAGATGGCCGGCATCGAGCGTAAGACTCTCGAGAACATTACGAAGTATGTGAATGGAGACTTGTCGTACAGCGACGAGCAGAAGGGTCAGGTAGACAAACTCTACGGCGGAGTGAAAACTGGTATCAATAAGTTGAAGGACGATCTGTTCGCGCAGTTTGGCGAGTCAGACGCTGCCATCCGCGAAGAGTTTGGAAAGGTTGCCGCTGAGATTGACAAGACAGGCTTCGCGGTTGGAGACGCGCTCAACGCGGCGGTGCTTCAGGTCGACAAGTCAGGCGCGAATATGTTCGAGGTTCTCGAGAAGGTGAACAAATCCACGGAAGCGAAGTTCGCGTTCCAGCAGGATCTGATGTTCGACGAGATCGATAAGAACGTGAACCAGCAGAACGCGATGCTCGGTCTTCCGCCGAACTCAGAGGCGGCTCAGTACCAGAAGGCCAAGATGAAGCAGGACACGCTGACGGGTATGCAGTTGCAACTGCACGAACAGGAGTTGCGCGGCAAGATGGGCATTCAGGGCGGCATGGAGGACAGCAAGCAGAAGATCAGCCTCTCCCGCGTGGCGCTGGCGTCCTCTCAGGGCGAGAAGAAGGAAGGTCTTGCGAAGGATCTCGTGAGCCTGACGGCGTCTACAGCCCAGAAAAAGGAAGGAACGCTCGCCGCGACTGGAGAAGCCCTCCTCAACCTCGAGCAGCAGAAGGCCGCTGAGTTGAAGAACTTGGCATACGGCAACCTGCCGGGGATGATTGGCGCAGGCCAGGGCGCACAGAGTTTCGAAAAGCAGATGACAGGCGCAGACCAGGGCATCAATGCGAACGCCATGTCTCCCTTCGAGCGGCAGCTTGGGGTGGAGCAGAACCGTCAACTGGCCGAGTCGAGTACGACGCAGGAATCGAAGGGTAGCTTTATGGATGCCTTCACGGGCCTTGTAGGAGCCGGCGCTGCGGGAGCGGGCGCTGTGATGAGCGGAGGCGCTAGCATGGGGATGTCTCAGGCATACCAATCCATGGCCGGTGGTGGCGGTGGCGGAATGACAATCCCTCAGACGCCTAGCTTTCAAACGGACTTTCAGATGCCAAAATCAAGTTACAGTTTCAGTTAACGTTCGGAGGATACAAATGTCTTACCAAGATGCGATCGCAGGGTTTGCCCAACTCCATCGGGCGTTTAGAGATAACGCCGATAGGAAGAAGGATCTCATCACGCAGCAGATCGATATCAATGCCAAGGAAAGAGCGGCTGATAAACAGCGCGAGTTCCTTAGCGGTGAAAGCGTGTTGGATAGAGTAGCACGGCAGAAGGGCATAGAAACTCAGGTTGCACCTGCTCACAGGCAGGTCTCACTTGCTAAAGAAAAGTTTGAAAAATTCGGTGAAGCAAGGCTTGAGGGTTTAGAAGCCGGGACTAGGAATCTAAACCAAGAGTTTGGCATTAAAGCCACAGATCACATTATGGATAAAAAGTGGGCAGCGGAGGCGGAGAGGTCTGCTATAGAGGCTGGCCTTGACCCAGACGACGATATTGATAGGTCCGTTATAATTGCGATGAGAGCAGCCGGATATGAAAAGGGCGCTCAGATTTTGAAAAAGGCTGTCGCAGAAACCGATAGAGACTCCAGGATGAAAGCGGCCTTGGAAGGTATTTCTAACACACCATGGCTCGAAAAGATTGTCAGAGGTGACGGTGTTTTGGACGCTACAAAAACCAGCTTGCTCAAGTCTATGTTCGGAGATACCGAAATGAAATCGCTGAACGAACTTGTTCGGCTTGGCGCTATTAGCCCTCAAGCGATTACCAACCAGAGTTCAGTTCAAAAGGTAAATGAAAACAGGTACAATTTCCTTTCAAGGCTTCAGGCGGGTTATTAAATATATATCGATGATCAGGAGAGACAATGCAAAACATGAATAAATTGTGGGCGAATACTGAAGAAGGCAAGTCTACTATCAAAATGCTTGAAGACTCTGACGGAATGCCAGCCCAGGAGGCTATGCGTGTCGTTGACGAGAAGGTAGCAGCCTTCTCCGCCAAGCGTGAGAACCAGATGGCATCCCAAGATCCTAACGCCATACTCCAGGCAGCGATGAAGGGTGGGCTTACGAAAGAAGGATCAAAGCCGCAGACGCTCAACGCCATCAACAACATGGTCGAGGACATGGGAATCTACAACGAGGTCAGCAGCAAGATGGAGTACAAGAAGAAAAAACTGAAGCCGCCTAAAGGTAAGAAGGTGGTTGATGTTCCGGTTGATGTTTCCAGATCATGGTCGTACCTCGCTGAAGACCTGAAAGAACTTTATGACTACGACGTCGAAGGAGACTGGGACGTGCCGCTGATTAAATACTACAGCGACGTCGATTCATATAAAAAAGAGGTCGGAGATATGACGGAGAGCAACAAGAAAGACTTCGTTTATAATTTCATGGAGAGCGACTTCTACCAGAAGCATCTGCAGCAGTTTATGAAAGACAACCCCGGCATCAACTATAAGTATGCCGATTACGTTATGAGCAATATGTTCACCAAATTGCTGCTCGTTGGCGCGAAGGGTGTGATGAAGCCTTCGTCGTTTGATGACTACGGTGCGCCAAAGAGTTGGAAGGTCGATCGGTTTTCCATCCCCATGATGAGTTCAGAGTACATGAAGATGGTGGACGACTTTGGAACGTCGATCAACAAGAACGAGCCTGAAGCAAGAAACGAACTCGTCTCGAAGTTTGAAGACTCGTTCGGGAAGTAGCCCACCATAGATAGAAAATTGGAGCGATGATGAAAAATCTTTTCTCGCGGATTGAGAAGGGTAGGGTCGAAGAAGACTCTAGCCTTAAATCTCCGTTCACAAACGTTAAGTACAATGGCATCCTAAACCAGATGGTGAACGACGGAGAACTTCCGCCGAGCGAGAAGGTTCTGGACGCAATCCGCAAGAAGGAAATCACCGCTGAAGATGCGAAGGCTAAGTGGTTAGAGTTCAAGAAGGGCGAAGCGGAAGTCATCGGTAACACCAAAGGAAATATCAACAAACCGGAAGATGTGAAGACGATTGCAAAGTCAGATATCGAAACGTTCAGCAAAGTCCAGAGCAAAGGCGGCGTGAAGCCTCAGACCCCCGAGCAGAAGGCACAACAGCAGCAGGCACAGCAGCAACCAGGCGGAGTCAGCGCTGAAGAAGCAGCGGCGGATGAACGTCCTATGATGTCTGAAGGCTACAACGGGATCGTGAAGGACCAATGGTTCATGTATCGGAAGTACCTGTCCGGCTTGTCGCTTGGCATTTACGAAGGTCCAGAGGAAGAGGCACCGTCGGACCTCGCAAGCTGGGGCGGCACGGTAGCCGACCTCACCGGAGCGATCGCCAGCTTCACGGTTGCTGGGTGGGGAATTACCGGAGGACTTGCAAAAAAAGGCGCAACGGGAGCGCTGTCTAAGGGCGTGCCCTTCGTTGGGAAAGCGATCAAAAATCTGCGCGGAGGATCTGAGGCAGCAGCAGCCACCATGAAGTACGCAAAGGTTATCGGTGAACCAGTCAAGTTCGGCACCAAAGTTGCAAAGCACGGTAAGGCCGCTGGTGCCCTCGCCCTTGAAGGCGCGACACTGTTCGGAGGTATTGGCGTCGCCAAGTCAAAGATAAAAGGCGAAAGCTGGAGTGACGCGTTTGCTCAGGGCGTAGTTGATGGCACCCAGATGGCTGCTGCATCTGCAGTTTTATATCCGGTCGTCGCAGGTGCTGGCGCTCTTTTTGGGAAGAGAGAGATCAACAAACTCAAGAAGGTATACGGTCACCTTAAATCAGACGAGATAACCTCACGCATTAAAAACATGGGTGTAGACGACCTCGTTAAGTTGTATGAGAAGGTTCCAGCAGCGGCACGAAGTGAGGAATACAACGTTGGGTTGATGGCGCTGAAGAAGATTAAGGCGATCCGACCGGAGGGTGGCCCTTTGCTTGCGTCTGAACTCGCGCGGACACCCGAGATAGCGATGCAGGCTATCAAGCAGGAGTCTAAAAGCGTTGCGGAAAAACTGATTTCCAACGAAGGAGCGCCGCTGAAGTTTATGTACGACAGTTCGGAGGCGCTTCGCACTATGATGAACAGTGGAGACCACGTCGGATCGCTGGCGATGGTTAAGCCGATGATGATGGACGCTGTGAAGCAGGCCAGCACCATTGGCGATCTCGCAACACTACCTTTTAGGATGAACGCTAAGCAGTCGCATCGGATCGCGGCAGGCAGATCAGTTCGCAACCTTGAGGGCAAGGGCATCAAAGGTGTTGACAGAGGATTGTTCACGGACTTCTTCTCAGACCCGTCAAGGGCAAACCTACAAGCGCTCAAGGAGGCTGTGCCAGACGCGGCGAAACTACGTCAGGCTATGGGTGTATCTCCAAAATCCTATATGAACGGCAGTCGCGGCGTGCAGGACATTCGCATCAACAGCAAAAAAGCTGCGGAGATTGCAGACGATTACCTCGAGACGTACTTCAAGACCATCAACACAGATGGCGCGATATCGTTTGGAGATATTGGGAAAATCAACGAGGCGAACGGAATACTGAAGTCCGCAACGGTGATGAACAAACAGTTCTCGCTCAATATGCTGAAGGCCAGTTCTCGCCATATCGATAGGGACTTATTCGTAAGTGTTAAGCCGCACTTGAAAGATGGAGTGAAGGATCGGATTAAGCTTCGATCACTCGTCATTGACACCGCTGACGACCTAAACACAATCAAGAGCCTCAAAAACGAGATTGCAAACATCGCGGACGACGCTACCCCAGAGTTGATAGACCGCATGAAGATTACGCTCAAAAACTCACAGGCTTCCTTTAGCAGGAAGATGCGAAGTATGCGTGAGCTTGACTCTCTCGTGTCAGGATTTAGCAAGGAAGATACAAAAGCTATTGACGGACTTGTATCTAAGATTTTTGCTCCGACCAAGAACGAACTTGGGATGTCCAGCAAGCAGACAACCGAATATATGAAGCGGTTCGGCTATGCCGACAACCCGCTCTATCTCAAAAACGGAACCGATCTAGCTGACATGATGTCCATGATGGTTGCCGGAGGTAAGGATGTAGGCTTCTCGCAGAACGAGCCGTGGATGAAGGAGATGCTGAAGCCGATCGGCACGAGGTACTTCGCTCCGATTCAGCGGAAGCTAAGGACTCACTTCGGATATAACAACCCGCTTGAGGTGATGTTCAATGGTATGAAGCACGAAGAAATACAAATGAAGGCCACCAAGAAGTTGATGATGGACGGCCTTGCGAAGACCGGCATCGCTCGGAATTCAAAAGCCTCCAACATAACGATGCAGCTGGTGGAAGAAAATATATCAAGATCGAGCGACGAGTTCCTGGCGTTAAGCCCTGAGATCCAGAAGAAGGCTATCGCTGCGAGTGAATATATCAAGCCACAGCTTGATAAGTATTTTGGGTATGTCAACGAAGCAAGGGAGGCAGTGGGCTTGAAGCCCTTCACTTACAGACAGAACTATATGCACCACGCAAGAAAAGGGCAGACGTTGAAGGAAGCGGCGAAGGAAAGAATAGTGTCTTCGACGCCAGCGGTGCAGGAGGCCGGGTCGAAAGTAGGAAAAGTCGGCCCGCAGGTCAAAGGCCATGTGAAGGAAGTCCCGTCGAAGCTGGGACACCACCAGACCGCGAAGGAAGGATACGTCGTTGACGCCGTTGAATCGTTCGACCAATACTTAGACGCGGCGCTGGAGGTTATCCATTTCTCAAGACCTGTGCGAGAGCTTGAAGCGGTAGCTGGCATGGCACCCGCCGGCATTCAGAAGATATTGAACCATGTGAAAGAGACCGTGTTTGCGAAAGCGGCAAATCCGTTTGACCAAGCGACGGAGACTGTTGTGAAGCGCGGCCTTGAGTTCGGTATGCGCAAGCGGGCGGAGGGATTGATCCTCGGCAACGTCAACGTGCTTTTCCAGCAGCTTTCCTCCGGTGCCTTGTCGCTGGTTGCAAGCCCGAGAGACGCAATAACAGCTACCGTTAAGATGTTCTCAAAGGAGTACGACGAACTCTTCAAGCTGTCGCGAAACAGGCAACTGGCTGCGCCGCTCGAGTTCGTAAACTTTGAAAAGAACCTTATGAAGTCCGGCGAGGGTGCGCTGCAGAGCACGAAGGCCGGGTACAACTACATGAAGCACTTCATGTCCTACGGATTTAAGAAGTTCGATGCCGTTGCCAGAAAACATATGTTCACGGCGGCTTGCGAGCACTGGAAGCGCAGCGGTGGGAGGGAACTGGCCCTGGCAAACAAGGCCGACCCACTGGCGTCGATGATGTCATATGCCGATGACTGGGTAGACATTGCGCACGGTAGCTTCGGGAAACTCGACAAGCCGGAGATCCTCAAGTCCGCGATGGGCCGTGCGATGATGCAGTTCCAGTCCTTCACGAACAACCTGGCGACCACCATGATGTACGATATGCCACGCATGGCGTACAAAGATGGTGCGTACAAGGTATCGAAGAACCTCCTCGAGGCCGGCGCTGCGATGTCGATCATCAACGAGGTGTGCGCTGAGACCGGGATCCCGAAGCCGTTCAGCTTCGATATGTTCATCCCGTTCGTCTCCAACTATCGGTATGCAAACTCAGGGGTCGGACAGGCGATGTACGACTACGCCAAGGAAACGGCCACTGGAGACGGCAGGCGTAAGGGCGCTGCCACCAGAGGAGCGGTTTCAGCAGGCGCGTCGGTAGCTTTCCCAGGCAGTAAACAGGTCTACAAAGGCTCTCAGGCTTTCGGTCGGATCACGAGCAAGAAAGGACGCATCGTCTTCGACACGAAGGGTGCCAAAAAATACAACAAACCCATGGCTATGCTGTTCGGCTCCTACCCTCAGTACGAGAAGGAGAAGGAGCGGAAGATCGCCAAAAGCCCGTCCAAGGGTAGCCCCTTCCAGAAGGCCGAGAAGAAGGCCAAACGCTATGTCAAGAGGAAACTCTTCAAATGAAGATGACAGAGCATTTCGACATCTCCGAGTTCGATTGCCACGACGGGATCGAATACCCCAAGAAAAGCATCGTCAAGACCCTGCTTCCGCTCTGCATCTCGCTCGAGCGGATCCGTGAGGCGATCGGCCACCCCATCTATATCATGTCTGGATACCGCACGCCGTCGCATAACAGGAACATCGGCGGCGCCCGTCACTCCTACCATATGGACGGCTGTGCTGCCGACCTCGTGGTGCATGGCATTCCCCCATTGCAATTATACAATACAATTAGTAAGATGATGGCCGATGAAGAAATCAAAACAGGTGGTCTCGGCCTCTATATCTGGGGATGCCACTATGACCAGCGCGGCTATCCTGCCCGCTGGAACAAGCCCGAAGGAGTCGACAATGTCTGAAAAAATCGTGAAGAGTGGAGTCAAAACCTCAGAGTTGTGGGTCACCGTAGTAGCCGTTGCTGGATCCATCCTCACCGCACTCTCCACAAGCCTTCCGGGTGAGTGGAAGATTGCAGCGCTCGTCTGTTCCGGTCTGGCGGCAGCGGCCTATAGCATCAGCCGTGGGCTGGCGAAGAAATGACTATCGCAACGGTTCTCTTCGGATTCATCTCAGTCATCGGCGTCCTCGTATGGTATTTCATCCATATGATAAAGCGCAACGAGCGGCTCGAGGTCGAGCGCAAGGTTAAGGAGCACAGGGATGAAGTCAACAAAGCGGCTCGAGAACGTAGGAAAAAGATTAAGGATCTTGTCGCTGGGCGTAAGTCTGCTACTCGCAGCAAGCTGCGCAAAAGGAGTAAGTCTCGTCGAGTATCAAAGGCCAGAGTACCAACTAAAAAATCTAAGTGATATCGAGCTTGAAGTGGCCGAAGAGATTTCCTTAGAGTGCCTCGACTTGTTTCCAAACGGTGATGAAGAAGTGCTCTACCTGTGCGAGGAACAACTGATAGCGTCGGATGCATACTGGGACGCGGTCGGTGTGATAGCAGAATACGAGGCCATCGACATATGGGACGATGACCTCGCATGGAAGAAACGACCTGCTAATTATTTGTTATTGAGATAGCTCATAAATATCTCCATGAAGTCTTCGACGCTTAACACTACATACTCCCCCCTCTTTTGGTGAGGGTCTTTCCCTTGCCAAGACCACTTAAAAAAGCACGTCGGTATCACACCCGGCGTGCTTCCTCGTGCGGATCTCACCGCCTCGAGGTAGCCGTCGAATGCTTTGACGGTGCTCTTGCCACATTTACACTGCACCGCCAGGGGGAGTTCGGTCTTGATGTCGATTCCGAATCCTTGCTGAAATTCGAGTAGTCTGATCGCCTTCACTCCGCTCGCGTCCTGTAGGATGTTCGCAGTTTTTCGCTCCCAGTTTAATCCCTTCGTCCGTTGGAATTTTCCCATGTTCTCCCCTTCCGACCATCCCCCCGCAGTACGGGCAGATTGAATAGTTCGATATCACCATCCAGCATTTCTTGCATCTATCCATCCCCACCCCCTATAGCATCGTGATATTTGCTTTCGAGATTGCGTTCTTCAGCTTGATGGCTCTCTGGTTGTGCTCCATATCGAACGCGAGGAAGCCGTCGATGTGCATCACCCATATCTCGTCGAAGTCTGCGATGTTCAGAGAGTATGCCGACTCGGGGTTGAACAGCACGGTCTTTCCAGCGTTCGCCTTGAGGATGCCCTTCTTAACCTCGATGATCGGATCTTCGCTCTCGAGGTCGGACACCGCGAGGATCATACCGTTCCAGCTTTGCCGGCGGTTGGTCTTCTTGAGACCCGGGGCTTGCTCCATGAACGTGTCGTCGTGCAGCGAGTAGCGGTTGATCACCGCCATGTTCTGGTGGATGAGAGGCTTGAGCGACTGCACACGATTGTAGATAGCGTCAATCCGCTGCTCATACACCTCCATCGCTTTCTCCACCATGATCTCCCTTTTTCTTTCCTGGCTTGCGTTTTCCATGTTTTGCCTCCTTTAAAATTTCTAGGTTGAAAGTACCGTCTGGATATATGAGGTTCGCGTTGGCAAGATACTTGAAGATGTAGGGAGTCTTGGAGTCCGCCATCTGTGCAAACGCCGCCTTATCAAACTCTGTGTGCGCCCACGGTCCTCTCAATACTTCACCTTCCGTGGACGGGACAAAGCGCACGGGCGTATTCATCCACGCCCTGCACGCCTTGATAACTTCTTTCACGTCTATCCCCGCAACGTATCCGAGGTAGATCGGCTGGCGTTTCAGCCGCGCTACCCGATCATTGAATTCATTCAGTGTCATCGCTGCCTCCATCGTCCGACGCTTCGCTAACCACGTCGCCAAAGTGGTACTGTGATTTGAATATAGACTTGAGCGCGGGCGGAAACTTCGCGTGGTTCATTTCAAGTATTGCGCAAGTAGTGGCAATTTTATTAACCCTAACCTTGCGAATTTCTTTAAAATACTTCTCTCTTTTAAGGTGTTCGAGTAGAGCCGTTTTGCTAGCGGGTATGTCATTTCGCATCCCCCGGTAGTAGTGTTCCCATTCAGAGTAGGCCAGATTAAATGCAAAGTTAACCAGTCGGTCTGCGTTTTTCCCGTAGCTGTTTTGTAATATCTTCGCACCGAGCTTACCAGAGGCGGACATATTCTGTAGATCGTCGAAGAAGACGTAGAGCGCTTGATCTTCAAACACTTTCGAGTCATGTGTAACCGCCTCCTGCGCGAGTTTCATGGAGAACTCCGTGTCCTCACCGATAAGCACGTCCGCAACGCTCCCGAGAACTGAGAAGTGGATCTTGCTTCTCGGAGTCAGGGATATACTTTTATCCGCGTCGAACGATTCGATGTAGGAATCTATTCGCTCGTCGATCTCAGCCCACAGCTTCTTCCGGTTGGTCAGTATGTAGTGACCAATCTCGTTGAACATACTCTTATATTCCATAACCCAGTTGAAGGACTCGTCGTCGGTGGAAACGTCCGTGTCTCTGAACACCGGGATATGCACGCAGCGAGAGTTGAACGCTGCATCCTTTGGATACTCTTCACCGGACAGGATAAGTGTTGACCGCGCCGACGCCGCCTTGATCTCCCCGGCCTTGCGGGAAGCTTTGATGCGTGTGGAGCGATCGTAGATCGACCGGAGGATGTTGATCTTCTCGGCCATCTTGTTGTCAGAGTTTCGGATCTCCTCGATCCAGATTGGCGGGCCACACTGCTTCTGTGCGGCGGTCATAATACCGACAGGCGTTGATGAGAACGCCACGCCGTTGATCTTGAACCCGAAGAAGCTGGAACTGATGTTCGCATACGTTGACTTGCCCGACCCCAGCTTTCCGTGCATGAACAGAAACGGATACACGTTATACTTCTTCAGGATGTCTGAGATGAAGAAGTTCCCAAGGGTCCAGCCTATCAATAAACGTGCGTGATGATCCTCGATGAAGTCCTTCGTCTTGTCGAAGATGTCCTTAACGCTGATGTCGTCGGTCGGAGCGGCCTCGGAGAGCGCGGGCGGTGCGAAGCTGTCAACGTCGTACTCTGGCAGCGCGTACCCGTCGTCACCGATCCACACGATGTCGTCCTCTCCCACTGGGTAGAAGACGTCGTCTTTATATGCGCCGTTAAGAAAGAACCAAGCGTCCACCTCTTCGTTATAGCCCCAGGAGTACAGCTTTTTCAGCCCAACGCCGTCCTGATTCATAAAGACCCAGCGCCAAATCTCCTGCAGGTCGTCGTCTTTCCCGTGAAACTCCAGATCCCCTCGCTCGTAGCAGAATTTCTGAAACGCATGCTTGGATACCATGACCTCCGGCGTGAGCACAGCGGTGGAGGTGTTGCCGTATTTTGAATAGAACTTGCAAAGGCGCTCGGCCTTGTCGTTGTTGTCATACACCGTGTGGTGAACCTTGATGGTGAAGTTCGAGACCTCTACCAGTTTTTTGCTGCCGGGTTTCTTGCTGTAGTAGCAACCGCCGATCTCCCGGACAGGGCCGCTATAGAAGTATCGATCGAACCGACGCTCTAAGAAGCTCCTGTGGGCCTGCGGAATTTTGAGGCCCATGCGGTAGGTGCTCGGCTCGATGGCCTCGTCGATCCTCCGGGCGTACATATCGTGCGCGATGTTGGAGGCGAGGATGCCGTCGATGTCGATCTTGCCGTCCACCATCCAGCGGCTGTCGAGCGTTGCCACCTTCGCTTTGACCCCATCGTTGCACAGCTTCTGGGCCATGACATAGGCGTAGAACTCCGTGTCGTATCTGACCTTGAAGTCCGGCTTATAATTGCCAAGGGTAGGGTCGCCCTTTTCCTCCATATCGAAGCATATAACGGCCTCCTGCACCCCGACCTGCTTCAGGATCTCCGACAGGATATTGAACTTGACGCCTGAGAAGGACGCGATGCCTGGAATCCCAATGGCCGGCACCCCCATGAGGCAGGACGCAAGCGCCTTGAACTCCGACTCGGCCAGCACCACGCGCCGGGTGTTATCGCCTATGTATTTATGAGGGATATAGACCTGAACCCCCAGGCCCTTCACGCCGAACTTGTGCGGCCTGATATGGGTGGGGATTGCGTCGGCGTTTAGGTACGGGATGAGGATGTTCTCGAACGACAGGCTCTTCTGGAAATTATCTGGGATCTCTTTGTACCACTTCGCACCATTGATCTGCTTGCCGCACGACCTGAACTGCATCGCGTCTATGACCTCGTCGGTGAACCCTCGCTTGACCTTCAACTCCTCACGATGCTTGGGTAGCAGCGAAGTATTCTCGATAATTCTTTGTATCACGTCCTTGTAGTCTGACATCGTTACCCCCGGCATAAAAAATTTCCCTCCCCAGGCCGAGGCTGCACCTGGAGAGGGATAGCAACCACCTAGAGAGGACAGTCCTCAGTAGGGGCAACCGGGGGGGCTGTGTCAACGGTTTCTTCAACGACTTCTGCTTCGGTCTCAACCAGTCCGCGCTTCTTCATCTCGAGGAAGTCCCTTGCGATCGGGATGATCACTCGGACTTCACCGGCGTCAAGCTCGGCTTTCTCCACGACGTCGCTGATCACGGCGAACGTATGGATATCCTTCGTCGCCATCTTGGATGATAGTTTATACGACGAACCAAACGGAACGCCGTACTTGTCGCGCGTGACCATGTTCACTATTGAGCGACCGGCTTTGAAGTTCATCTTGCGGAAATTGATTTCGATAGGATCGAGGGAGATCGCTCCATCGATTGTAGCGTTCTTCACGAGGCAGATGATATCGATGCTCGTCTTGCATTCCGGTGTGTGGCTGTCCCAATCGTTCCAGTATTCACCGTGCGGACAATCCTTACAGAGTACGCCGTCGGTGTTGGCGAGGAGGTTCTTGCTCCAACACGTCGCCGTGTTCTTGCCCTTCTCCATGAACGACGCGGACTCCCCGATACAGAGTGGGATGATGGTCACAGTCTCTCCGTAGTTCACGCCGAGCACCTCGGAGGCGAACTCACCCTCCTTCGCCAGGTCTCCGCAGACGTTCGACATCTTCTGTGTCAGCTTGATGCGCGGGATCTTCAGGAGTTCCTTGCGTACGGTGACCAGCCCGTCCATATCGCCGGCCAATTCCTTAAACTCCGCAAGCTCTGCGCCCGACTGTACCGCCAACTCTGTTTCTTTCTTCGCCATGGTCGTTCTCCTTTCGGTTGTGCTGCATACGTTGCAACGTTGTCTATTTTAATTTAATTTTGTTAAATTTCGAGTATTCAAGGCCGGGGATCAGCGTCCCCTCGTTATGCAGTTCCGTTGCGATACGCTTCAACGTCATGTGGTGGATCTGCCATTTCATAACGTCGCGGTATCCATTTGCTTTGAGCCATTCGATGTATTCGTCGTCGATAGTTTTTACGTTTAGCACGACAGCGCTCTCAAGTCGAGAGCCATCTATATCAATCGACGCTTTGTCCACGCCCTCGGTGAACGGCCCCCATACCTTGCGTATTTCACCTTCAATATCCATGACGTTCTTCTTCGCCACGCTGAAGGCGGTCTCGGCGTCGCTCTTTTTTAGGTTGGCCTCTCTTAATCTCTTGACAAGCGGATCGAGGGTCAGCCGAAGAGCCTCTTTATTCGCTTCCAACTCCGCGGCCTTGGCCTCTCGCTCGTCGTCTCCGAACTCTTTCAACTCTTCCGACATCTTAAAATCCAGTAGATCACCCATGGTAAACCTCCTTACTGCGGTTTATGATGCTTCCCACCACCAGGAACCGTCCTGGCGTAGGCATCGTGTACATATTCTCGGCCACCCGTCGCGCCGAAACTTCCACTTGTGGCCGAATAGCCTACAGAACAATCGGTTAATCATTTGGCCCCCTTACACTCTTTCATCGCTGCATCCCAGCCGTTTTGGTATAGGTTCATGCCTGACGTTTGGATGGCATCCCAAAAACCATCGATGGCTTTTCCCTTGTCTCCGCGCCAATCGATTGTGCCGTCGTAACCTATCACCAGGATGGTTTCGCTATCGCCTTGAATCGTGACGTCGTATTCTGGATGCACTTGCAGTAAAGTATCATCCTCTTGTTTCGCTTCGTCCATAACCTCGTGGATTTCTTCAATCGTTTCAAGGATGGCTCTTGCTTGCTTGTCGTTCTCGATCTGTGTTTTGGTCGGCCCACACCCCACCACGAACAACATCGCTACGATCAATAGATATTTCATTTGTCCTCCTCCATAGCCCCGCCATCTTTGGCGGCTTTGAGTGCGTTCTCAAAGTCTAAAAACCTAAACTCCTGGTTTGGCTTAAAATACTTCGTCCCGACCTTCGCCACATCTAGCAGGAGAGCGTTCTTGCGCTCCAACTCCTCAATCTGCCTGCAATGCTCATCTTCCCTGCGTTCGTGCTTCCCTATGGTGGCTTCCAACTCCCTCAACCTCGCTATGGTTTCTTTGATTGGCATTTGGCCTCCTTTGCTTCGTACAAACACCGCACCTTGTACAAATTGTTCCATTTCTCGTGGGTAATGACAACGGTCTTGCACGGAATGTCTATGGTTCTTGGCATAAAAAACGTAGAACCATCATCGAAGTACAGTATTGTTTTATTAGAAGTCCCAAACCCTCCGTTCAAATACTCCACCTTCTCAACGGTTCCGCGCTTAACCTCAACGTAGTTACAGGCAGCACACGAAAGCATTACTACGATCAATAGATATTTCATACCTCCCCATTTCTGTATTCGTACACCCACACCCACCCACGATCCTCTTTTTCAACCTTGATTCCTGTGATCTCGATGGTGGAGCGGGAGTATTTCTGTGGCATCTCTTTTTGGTGAATTTCTTCGTCGCTCGTATGTATAACGGGAAACCAATCCGCTAAATAAAACACATTAGCTATCACCTTGTGTCGATC
>Ga0208904_1001373_pt1 | contig 16767 bp, 13 predicted proteins | sample AntAceMetag02UKB_FD_184774 | JGI IMG/M metagenome (GOLD analysis project Ga0208904, IMG submission 184774) | Saline lake microbial communities from Ace Lake, Antarctica - Antarctic Ace Lake Metagenome 02UKB (SPAdes) (version 2) | ecosystem: Environmental > Aquatic > Non-marine Saline and...
CTTTGTAGTGAATCAGTCTATCTGGCTGGAGGGAGAGGCCAAGTTTGCAGATATTATACTGCCTGCCTGTACAAACTTTGAACGCTGGGATATTAGCGAATTTGCAGGTTGCCACGGCTACATCGGCGATTCCACCAACCAGGTCAACCACAAAGTCATCAGTCTTCAGAAAAAATGTATCGAACCCCTGGGAGAATCCAAATCCGATTATGAGATTTTTGCTTTCCTGGCGGATAAGCTGGGTTTTCGAAATGAATACACAGATGGCGGATTGACGGAATTGGACTGGGTCAAGCGATTATTTGATGCCAGCGATCTGCCCAAAGCGATTTCATGGGAAGAGTTTTCAGAAAAGGGATATTATGTCGTTCCGCCGCCGGAAGGCCGTCAGTCAACCCCTGCTTTGAGATGGTTTGCTGAAGACAGAAAACAAGATACGCCGGACTGGGGCCCCCACCCTGAGTCACGGGCGGAATTCGGTAAGGGCTTGCAAACAGCTTCGGGCCTGATTGAATTCGAGGCGTCCAGCCTGAAACGATTTGATCCTGAGGATGCGGGCAGACCCTTGCTTCCCATGTATATACCTTCCTGGGAGGGGCATCATACCACTGAACTGTACCGTAAATATCCCCTGCAACTCATTTCCCCCCATCCCCGGTTTAGTTTTCATACCATGGGAGATGCAAAGGATAGCTGGATAAATGATATTAAGGACCACCGGGTGCTTAAAGAAGACGGTTATTACTATTGGATTATCAGGTTGAACACAGAAGAGGCCTTGGCAAGAGGTATTGGACAGCATGATCTGGTAAAGGTCTTTAATGATCGGGGGGCCGTTATTTGTGCTGCCCAATTGACTGAGCGACTGCCATTGGGCGTTGTTCACTCCTACGAATCAAGTGCAGATTATGACCCAACCGGAAAACCCGGTGAATCAATAGATCGAAAAGGGTGTATCAACCTTTTGACACCAGGTCGTTATATGTCCAAAAATGCCAACGGAATGGCGCCAAATTCATGCCTGGTGGAAATTGAGGCCTATCACGAAAAAGAGGGGAGCTAATCATGAAAAAATGGACTTTCGTAATTGATGTATCAAAATGTCATGACTGCAATAATTGCTTTATTGCTTGTAAAGACGAGTTCTGTGACAATGACCATCCGCCTTACTCCCTGTCACAACCGAAGCACGGGCATCGCTGGATGAATATCAAGCGCAGGGAACGGGGGCAATATCCCAGAGTGGACGTGGGATATCTTCCCTTACCCTGTATGCACTGCGATGAGCCATCCTGTATGCTTGCTGATATGAACGGCTCTGTTAGTAAGCGGGAAGATGGCATTGTCATGATCGATCCGGTCAAGGCAAAGGGTCAGAAACAACTGGTAGATTCCTGCCCGTACGGGGCAATCTGGTGGAACGAGGAGCAACAGGTTCCGCAGAAATGTACCTTCTGTGCCCATCTTTTGGATGATGGGTGGCAGGTGCCACGGTGCGTACAAGCTTGTCCCACCGAGGCCCTGTCTGCTTTCCTACTGGAGGATTCTGACCTGGAAGAGAAGATCAAAACAGAGCAGTTGGAGGTTTACCATCCTGAATATCGCACGCGGCCCAGGGTCTTTTATAAAAACCTGTATCGATATACCAGTAGCTTTGTCGCTGGCGGGGTCGCACTCCAGGATGTGGACGAATGCGCAGAGAATGCAACCGTGATTTTATCGGGAGAGTCCATGGAGCAGGAACTGGAAATCCTGACAAACAACTATGGCGATTTCAAATTCGATAGCCTGTCCGTCAGGGGGGAGTCGTTGACTCTAAGTGTTGAATACCCAGGGTACGAGAAGCAGGTCCTGCCGTTCACGTTTGAAAAGAGTCTGAACCTGGGTGTTTTGCTTCTCGTCCCAAGCCAGGCCGGATGAGATGAACATGCTTCACGGTTTAATGGTACTACTCAGTTGACGAGACACTCGTCCTGTTTTGGGATAAAACTAAAACTATGTAGGAATAAGTTCCTTGCTGGTGTTTATTTCATTCAGCCGAAAATGCTTCATCATATTTTGAAGTGTTAAGGCCTGGGTACTCAATTGTGCAGCAGCAGAGGCGGATTCTTCAGAAATCGAAGAGTTCTGTTGCACGATCTGATTTATCAGGTCGAGTGCGGTATTAATTTCACCAATTTGACTGCCCTGCCGTTGAGCTCCTTCTGTAGCCTGTACAGATAGCTCTGCCACCTGACTGACAACCCCTTTGACTTTGCTGAATATCTCCTGGGTTATTTCCGTATTTTTCACCCCTTCAGTTACTTCGCTGATCGCTTTCTCGATGAGCTCGGTGGTGCTATTAGCAGATTCTCCACTGCGATTAGCCAGGTTTCTGACCTCTTCCGCTACCACCGCGAACCCTTTTCCGTATTTACCTGCTCTGGCTGCTTCAACTGCTGCATTCAGAGACAAGAGGTTTGTTTGAAAAGCAATCTCATCGACAACTTTCATAATTTTACTGACTTCATGGCTGGCCTTTTCAATCCTTTTTATCGATTCAGACATGTTCTTCATCTGCTCATTTCCTTCTTCGATAATTTGGGAAGCTTCCCGCATTAAAGATTGTGACTTTAGCGAGCTCTCTGAATTTGATTTTGCCTGTGCATTCACTTCATTCAAGCTGGCACTAACTTGTTCCAGGCCAGCTGCCTGCTGAGATGTACCTGTTGCAAGTACCTCGGATGATTTGGATACTTCCTGGACGCCGCTATAGACCTCTGCGCTGATTTGTGTTACCTGCCCAATAGTAGAACTCAACAAATCAACCGATTGATTGATGTTTTCTTGTAACACTTCGGAATCACCCTTGTGTTCACCTTCGAGTTTATGGGTTAAATCACCATCTGCTATGCCTTTAATAATGCTGATAATCAGGCTGAATGATTGTCCGAAATTTTTCATCAGGGAGTTCAGTGCTGTTGCAGCCTGTCCGATCTCGTCTTTGCTCGAAACTTCTATTTGTTTGGAGAAGATGGAGGAGGTTTCAACATCTTTTATAAACGAAATCAGCTTGATAATAGGTTTGGTGAAGGTCGAGGCAAAGAAAAGAGACAAGGCAATGACCAGACTGAGAATAACAATGGTCAAAACTCCCAGTACAATGTACATGCGACTGATTGCCTGAAACTCTTCACTGTATTCAATATTTGTATTCAAAATCCAATTGATATCCTGAATCGCCAGAGAGTTGTAGGCAATGATTTCTTTGACTCCGGCTTGGCTTTGATTGATAACTATTTTGCTTTCTTCACCTGCTTTATCTTCCAGATGTTTAGCCACAACAGCTTCACCGACTGAGCCGCCCCGGATTGTGCGGTTGTTTCTCAATTCAAATGAATCCCCTGACTCACTCTTAGACACCACAAACGTTTCACCTGTTTCACCCAGGCCTGTTCTTTCGTGTAATATTTGATCGATCGTGGCAACATTCATCCGGAAGGCCAACACCGCCACTAATTGCTTGTCTTTAAAAACGGGGGTTGCAATAAACATTGCTTGCTGACCCTCCATGAAATTATAAGGACTGGAGTCCATGATAACCGTCTTCTGGGTTTCGACTACTTTTTTCCATAGCTTTGTAAGGGGACTTTCCTTGAACTCATCTTTGTTGAGGAATTTTCCCAGATCCTTTTGCTTTTCAACCGAAAACCCGACATGCCCGTTTTCAGCATGAATCAACAGTAAATCCGCATGACCATAGGTTTTGATATAATCAATCGCAGAAGGGGACATAATATCCCAAAGTGTATCATACGAAGCGCCTTTAGCTTCAAAGTTAACCACAACAGAGGGTTGATATTCGTTAAAGTTCCAGAACAGCTTTTCTTGTAGGTCTTTTATGTAACCGGTGGAAGCGAAGAGTTCGACATCAGATATCGATTTTTTGAAATATTCCTGCAACGTGTTGGTTTTCAATTGCTGGACAGCAGAGATTTTATTAAAAACGCTTTTTTCCAATGCGTCGACAGCATACTTAGACTGAATACCTATAGTCAGCATCAACGGGAAAACTGAGATACAGATGCAGATTAATAGGAATTTTGTACGGAGCTTCATTGGTTTCCTCCTTTGGGCTCAAAAATTATCAATCAGGATTGTTCCGATAAACTTAGCCAGTAGTTCCAATATATTGGCGGATTGTGCTTGGATCGACATTACTGTAGCTACTTCTCAATCTCGCTCATCACCAGGAAGCGTCTGGCCTGTGTTCGGTATTTGAACATCGCGGCGGGAGCCAGGGGTTCCAGGTTTTTCAAATCTTCAGCGGTCTCTGCAGACGGTTGAAACGATTTTAAAAGATAGGGGATTTTGTTGTTTCCACAGGCAGTTTTGATCAATTCAGCGGTCAGGCCGACTTCCTCCGCTGTCAGAAAATTGATGCTTCCATCATTTCGTTTCACGGGCGCAATGGTTGTGAAAATGCCGAATTCGGGAAACTGGACAGCCAGTTCAATACTCTTTGCCAGGGCGTCCGCTTCGAGTGGCGTACCTGTTAGCTGACCATAAAGCGCGGCTGGCCCCTTGACTTCCATCAGCAGTCGATCAACCAGCCCCTGATTCAGCAGTTTCTCCAGGACAGCAGGGTTTGCGCCATGGCAGGTTGCCTGGATTTTCAAGCTGCTTTTCTTCAGGTGTTGTAGAACAGTGATTAGATCATCAACCCGGCCAGGATCACCTGCAGAGATATTAAACCCATCAATCCATTCTCCATGCAGTTGATTACGACCGATAAAGCCGGACAGTTTATCTCCGGCGATCAGGTAACCCAGGATGACACTGACACCCTGTTTAATTTGTTTACCATCGTCATAAACCGGGAACTCAACCCCGTCCTTATCCCTGAATATCTGGTTGCGGTTGGATCGATAGAACTGGGCAAACGCCTCTTTCCCTTCCGCTTTGAAATCAAACTCTGCAAACGGAATCTGGTTTTCCTTCAAGTAGTTTTTGGTAATTTTGCACCGGGCACAACCGGTGGCTGAATAAAACGCATTTTCCATGGCTTCCTCTATATATGTATCGCATGTCCGCAAAGTTTATGAGCCGCTTCCATCAATGATTCACTGACCGTGGGATGCGGGTGAATCGATCGACCCAGGTCGTCTGCGGTAGCGTCCAGACTGATCATTCCGGCCGGGCCAGCCACCAGTTCTGTCACATGTCCGCCGATCATGTGTACACCCAGAATTTTCCGATCCTCTGCCCGGGCAACAATTTTGACAAAGCCACTGTTATCGTCTACTGCGATTGCCTTACCATTTGCAAGAAAAGGGCATTGAGCCGTAACGATTTCATACCCGTTGGCCACGGCCTGTTTTTCTGTCAATCCGACTGAGGCAACTTCAGGATGAGCATAGGTACAGCGGGGGATATCGGGGTAGCTGATTTCCCGAGTTGGCAGTCCGGCAATGGCATCGACTGCAACCACTGCCTGAGCTGATGCGACATGGGCCAGAGGCATTTTTCCGGTGATGTCACCGATAGCGTAGATATGAGATTGAGAAGACTGCATCCGGCTGTCGACAATTACATGCCCTTTTTCAATCCTTAAGCCGGCCTCTTCCAGGCCCATTCCAGCACTATTGGGCATGATGCCGATAGATACCAGAACCAGGTCAGAAACCAGTTCCTGATCCTCATCCTTAGCTCTGATCGCGGTAGAAACACCAGCAGCAGTCGTGGAGATACCGGTGACCTGGGTATCACAGAACAGCTGTATCCGGTTTCGTTTGAACTGTTTGGCTGCCTCCAGCGAAATGTCCTCATCTTCAAATGGCAGGACGTGGGGTAGCATTTCCACCACGGAAACCTTAGCCCCGTAACGGTTCCAAATGGTTGCGAACTCCATCCCTATCGGACCGGCCCCGATGATGACGGCAGATTTGGGAACCTGAGTCAGGTTCAGGGCCTCCTTATAGGTGATGATCTTTTGGCCGTCATAGGATACCCCTGGAATTGGACGGGGTTTTGCCCCGGCGGCCAGAATAATGTTTTTGCCTTGCAAGATCTCACCGGAGGGTTCGATTTGGACCTGGTCCTTGTTGCAGATACTGCCGGTGCCGCGATACACATCAACTCCGTTATTTTTCATCAGAAACTCGACTCGTTTCGTCTGCCTGGAAACCACACTCCGGCTTCGTTTATGTGCTGCTGAATAGTCAATCACCAGGTTGTCAAAATTAAAACCGTAGGACTTTCCCTTGGATAGCTGATGGATGACTTCGGCATTGTGCAGAAGTGATTTGGTTGGAATGCAGCCCCAGTTTAAACAGGTTCCGCCCAGATGCTCTTTTTCGACCAGAGCTGTTTTTAATCCAAGCTGACGGGCACGGACAGCTGCAACGTAGCCTCCGGGACCACCGCCGATGACGATCACATCATATGATTCCATGGTTTATCTCTTTTACTTTATTGCGAAGCATGGGTTTAATACCACCTTCGAGGCTGCAAGTTTCGCTTCTCACTTAGGCGGGGCAGTTAGTTAAACATTGATACTGGGGCTTCAGGACTGCTTTTTAGGTCTGCTCTTTGACGATGTCAGTATAAGCGTCAGCCGAGAGTAGCTCTTGCCACTCCTTAATCTCAGAAGGCTTTACCCGGATCATCCAGCCATCAACAAAGGGATCCTGATTGATGCGCTCTGGTGCATTCTCCAGCTCTGTATTTACCTTGATCACCTCTCCACCGACAGGCATGAACAAGTCAGAAGCAGTCTTCACAGATTCCACCACTCCAAACATGTCGTTAGCATTATAGCTGTCTCCTACAGTGGGCATTTCAACAAAGACAATCTCATCCAATTGGCTTTGTGCAAAATCACTGATGCCGATGGTCACCAGGTCACCTTCAAGTTTCGCCCAGGTGTGCTCCGCCGAATAACGGGCTGACTGATCGAAAATCAATTCGTTGAACTCTTTCAAAATAGATCCTCTCAAGAAAATAAATTAGACTGTTTTACTTCACGTTGTTGACTGCGGGTCTGGTCCTCTGCACCACCACGATGGGATTTCTGTTTGTAAAGCCGGAAAAGTCGGGCCATTTATGTGGCCCTGGACAGAAAATCGATCCTAGTTCATCAGCAGGTTTGGTAGAAACAGAACCAGTTGGGGGAAAATAGTCAGGACAACGACACACAGTACCATGCAGATGAAAAACGGTATGACTCCTTTGAATATTTCCTCCATCGGAACACTTTTCACGACACTGGCGATAGCAAACACATTGACCCCGATGGGCGGTGTGATCTGTCCCATTTCCATAGTCAGCACAGTGACAACGCCAAACCAGATCGGGTCAAACCCAAGAGCCACAATCGACGGGAAAATCGTTGGCAAAACCAGGAGAATCATGGGAATGACATTTAACAGGCAGCCCAGCCCCATGAAAAGCAGAATAATCATTGCAAAAATGACGTATCGATTCACATCAAGACTTGTGGTAAAATTAGCAAGCGCAAACGGTAGCTGGGTAGCTGCCAGATAATACCCCAGGATTCCGACCCCAATTAAGATCAGCAATAATTTTGAGGTAATCATCAAAGTGTCTTCCAGGGATTTGACCAGGGCATCCCAGGTCAATCTCCTGCGGGCAAGTGCATAGAAAAACGCCCCGACCGACCCAATGGCACCGCCTTCAATGGGGCTGAAAATACCCGACAAAATTCCACCCAGAATCAGCACAAAAAGCAGGAGCATCCCGATGACTCCGCGTAGAGAACTGATTTTTTCCCGAAACGTGGACGATTCACCCCGGGGGGCGACTTCCGGGTTTAATCTGGCGTTGATGTAAATTGCGCCCATGAACATCATTGCCAACAGCAGACCCGGTATCAAACCGGCAATGAACAGCCGACCGATCGATTCTTCTGTCACAATCGCGTAAAAAATAAAACCGACACTGGGTGGAATCAGAATACCAAGTGTGCCGCCTGCCGCCACACAGCCAGTGGCCAGTCGCATGCTGTAGCCCTTTTTTTCCATTTCAGGAACCGCAATGGTTCCCATGGTGACAGCCGTTGCCAGACTATCCCCACACACAGCTGAAAAACCGGCACACCCCGCGACTGAAGACATGGCCAACCCGCCGGGCAGTCTTCCCAGCCATTTGCTGGCGGTATCAAACAGGTCCTGGCTGATGCCCGATCGATAGGCCAATTCCCCCATCAGGACAAACATAGGCACTACCGTCAGCATGTACGATGATGCGGTATCAAATGATGAAATCCCCAGCATCGCCAGTGAAGGTGATACCCCTTTGTATATCAGGATCATCCCCAGAAAACCGGTATTGGCCATCCCAAACCCGATTGGCATGCCGAGAAACAGCAGGAAAAACAGCAGAAACATACCCATTACGCCAATAACTGTCCCACTGACATTGTCGGGCAGGCCGAAAACCATGGGCAGATACAGGATGACACACACACCAGCCAGCGCCGACCACACCTGCAGTTGAGGACTGGTTTTCAGGGCACGATTCAAGGCGCTAATGAAATCTTTGGAAACAGCAATGGCAAGTAGCAGAGTGCCAAAGGCTGCAATAAACCAGAAAATGTAGGTCGGGATTTCGAGATCATAGCTGATCTCCTGGTCCTCTATTTTCAACAGCCCCCGCCAGAAAATCTGATAGGACATCAGGAGAAAAAACAGCGTACAGACGAGGTAGATACAGCTGTCAATCAGATTCCGAGTCTTTGTTGATAGCCGGGTTATCAGCAGATCAATCCGGATGTGTCCTTCACTGCTTTGTGTAAAAGCAAGCGCCAGGAACACAATAATCAATAGCATGTACCCTTCAATTTCAATTGCACCTGGAAATGATTCGTGCAGAAGATAGCGGGCCAGCACATCCAGAAATACAGGGATCGGCATCAAAAATAGCAGAAAACAGCTAATATTATTGAAAAATTTGCTGATTCTTTGATTGAAGGTATCCAGTTTTTGTTCCAGTAAATTCAGTATGCCGGCCATATCATTAAGGGTAAAGGTTTAAAAAAATCAGACCTTGACAGAGAAAGTCAGAGGGGTCTATTTCGGATAACCACCGAATGTTGTTTTTGAATACTTCATTCCCAGTCGAACCGTTTCATCACGGATTTTTTGGGCGTTGCGGTAGCCTTTTTGTTTCATTGCCTTAACCCAGCTTTTATGAATCGGGTCAATTTTAGCCTGCCATTTAGCCTTTTCTGCTGCTGGCAAAACATAGAACTGATGGCCTTTTGACTTCATCCACTTGACATCTCGAATAGCACCCTCGTCCATTGTTTTTCCGGAAATTTGGGCCATACGTTCCCCAGTTGTATCTGTCAGGATTTTCTGCAGGTCTGCTGGAAGACTGTTCCATTTTCTCTTATTCATAACAGCATAAAAGGGGTCACTCATCAAGTCAACAATGGTGTGGTTCTTGGCAACATCGGTAATCTTGAAGACCTTCATCGGTGCGATAGGGCATACAACACCGTCCGCCATACCTCTTTCCAGAGCCAGATAGGTATCATGGGGCGTGACTTCAACAGAGTTGGCACCCAGAGTCTTAATAATATTTCGTATCTGTGGGTTCCAACCGATCATTTTTTTGCCTTTTAAATCGTCCAGATTCTTAACTATTCCATTTTTCATATGGACCTGAAACAGAGCGCTGGACCAAAACCACAACACTTTTACCTGCTTGTACTCCTTTTTCCATTCGGGTATTGTTTGATTCAATTGCCAGGTTGTCAGACTGCCGGCCTCGGATCCGTTAAACATCAACGGCAACTGCACAACCGGGGCAACTCTGAGTTTTCCATGGACCCAGTGAGCGGGGGAGGCGCCAATATCAGCCACACCTGCAATAACGGAATCCCAGACCTGTCTGGCCGGGACCAGCGCGTTCGGGTTGAAAAATGTAATATTCAAACGGCCACCACTCAGTTGCTTAACTTCCTCAATCCAGGGTAACCACCCGTTTTTCACAGTCGGGTGTTTGTCCGGATATTCACTGACAAATTTCAGGTTGAATGTTTCAGCAGACAGTGCTGAGCTTGCAAATGTAAGTACCAGACTCGCTGTTAAGAAAAAGTTAACAGCCAGTTGCAAAAATCGCGATTTCATATGACTCCCCTTTTTTGAATAATGGTTGGCTCCCCCGCTGCTTTACAACCAGCATGGGAAGCATAATAACGGACGTTTCGGGTGACAGATTGTCAGCGCTGATGTTCTTCATTGTCCGTTTACGGTCACCCTGCGGATTCCCACTAATCAGGATTGCTCGCTTTCCACAGAGGTGGCTTTCTGGAGGCCGGTGCAGCCTGGGACCGGATCTCCATGTTCAATTACAGGCAGCGGTATTTGCGCTGACTGTCCCTTACTCACTTATTTTATCGATGTATCGATCGAGGTTTTTGGAGATCAGTTTCAGGGTTGCGAAAAACTGAGCGATCTCTTCCTCATCCATCCCCTCAAGCGCGACGACTTCTCTTTCGACAACACATGGAAGGTGGGCATCAAAAATTTCATAACCTTTTTCGGTCAGTCTGACTCTTTTCCGATTGGTTTTTGTTCGGGATGGCACCCGTTCAATCAGTCCCTTTTTCTCCAGGGATTGTATGGCTCTACTGACCTGTCCCTTGTCTGTCAAGGTGTATTTGCTGAGTTGATTCGCAGCAATGTCAGGCTCTCGTGCCAGCCCACCCATCAGGCGCCATTCAACCACACCGATCCCATAACGCTTGCGGAGCAGGCGGGATGCACTACTGGTATTTTTACCGGCAATGGAAATAATATGATGAGCGGAGAGCCAGTTGTCATCCAGCACATCACGCCCATTAACTGTGATCAAAGAACGGTGCTTTTGCGGTTTCTTTTTCACATCAGGTATGTTTCTAATATTGTGATCTATTTTCCCCGCTTTATCCAGGTTGATCTGTTTATTCATCGATATCTGCTGCAACACACAGTGCCGCATCTCCCTGATAAGGCCAGACACCTTCGACGGTTGTTTCCTTTTTAGGTCCTGGAGCGGCAGCGCCAGGCATGCGGTAGGTCTTCACGTCAATAGGCGCTATGGCAACCTCTTTGGGCTTGTCAAGCTGTGGAACCCAGTCGTAAGGTGCGCGATAGGCTCGATAAACCATGTTCATGTTCATCAGCTCCCCCCAGTAAGGGCTGATGTATTCCCAGACCAGTTCATGATCGGCTGTGACTTCGATGATTCTTCCTCCTGAACCCTCTGTGATGAGCGTATTGCCGTTTGGTAGCCGTTGGGCCGAGCTGATAAACGGACTGTAAAAACGGTTGGCATCCACCGGCATCAAAAACCCGGCCTCAGCTGGCGTATATTGCCAGACAATTTTCAGGGTGGTCGGATCAAATTCAAGTATGCGGGAGTGGTCCCTCAGTGCGTTTTTGGCACCCTTGGGAGCCTTCGGATTCGGCGCACCGTAACCTGCCCAGCCACCATTGTCAAAAACCAGAATATTTCCTTCACCGGGCAGGCTGCGGGGAATCATATGGGCATGATGTTGCCCAATGATCCATCCCAAATCCAGCAGTTCTTTTGTATTGTAATCCGGTCCGACACTCCAGACGATTTTACCGGTCTCTTTACTGATGATGGCAATGATATTGGTTTCTCTACCATCCCAGATGATATTATCAGGGTGAAACCGTTCATCACCAGCGTCAAACCATTTGTTCGGTCCCAGGGCAGACATTGAGTTAATATGCATCCAGTCGCCCATGCCACCACCGGCACCTCTCATATTGGGATCTCTGCAAAGAATGTTCTTAGCTTCTTCGCTGAAATCGAATTCATCAAAATGTTCACTGCAAACCCACTCCCAGATGACGTCACCCTCCCAGGAAACTTCAATAATGGTATCATCCAGCAGCATTTTTTCAGAAATATCCGGGTTTTTAACGTTTTTGTGGCATAGTATCAACGTATTCCCCTTGTCGACTTCTGGTGTCATATCGGGGACAAAATAACCAACCGGATTGCCGGCTCTCTGGTAATCATGATGCTGCCGGGCCATCCACTGAGGCTCAAAACCCGGATCCTCAATATACTCATACTGATTGAATTTCCAGACAATATTACCGTCCCAATCTACCTGTACGAGATCAACCTGATCCTGCATACCAAAGGCATTGCTTCTTTCACCAGTGTGGCCAAGGACATGACCGCCAGGTAACAGCTTATTGGGGAATCCGTGCAGACCCTTCCATAACTGGACTTCGGTTCCATTCATATCGATCAGCAATGCGCCGACTTCCTTAGCCTGAAAAATAGTGTACCCGTTCCAGCACTTTTCAGGGTTGTAGATGGTTGTTCCGGTTGGATAAATACTTGGATATGTCATTTTCAAACTCCTGAATTAATGATGTGTTTGGTCGCGTGTTAAGTCAGCTTTTGTCCATGATTCTTGATCGTCCGAGATCAATGGCGTTTGGCTTTCATGAGGGTACTGAGAATCGCATCTTTAACTTTGAATAATAATCATCCGACTTGGATTTCAAATGAAAGCTTAATTGTTGACATGTCAACTTTAGAATGATAAGAACATATTTAAGTTGACATGTCAACTTAAATATCACTTTTTTTTTGCTTCCTTGAATTGACTCTATTCAATTTCTTCACTATTAGAGCATTATGGAAAATTACAGGAACAGATGCTCAGAATCGTTTTGATCAAACTTTTAAAAGTGCTTTGTCGATCTCAATCCTTAGTAGTGTGGTATTAATGGTCTGGCAGGACCTGAAAAAAGTGATCTCTGTTCCGGATTATCGCTGGTTCGCCCCGATACTGGGCATGGCGAGTGGATTTGCGACAATGATTGCAAACGCTGCCGCTTCTATTATGTCGCTTTACCTGCTCTCGATGAGAATCCCGAAATATGTATTTATCGGAACAGGTGCCTGGTTTTTCCTGCGGGTGAATCTGTTTAAAGTACCACTTCATATTTTCGTTTGAAACGGTTCCGCACCGAGTCAACAAGCAGTTATGACAATGGTACTGACTGATAAACAGCTTCGACAAGAAATCGAAACGTAAAAAACACAAAAGCGCAAGTCTGGCCCATTCACGATCTCCCCTCTATTACTTATGTTTTTAAATATTTTGTCTTAATATTTGTTGTTTTAAAAGGGTTTCAAGGCCTTCCGACAGGTAATCGATGCTCTTCATGCAGTAAACGTAGCCTGGTGGAAAGGACTCTTTTAAGAACTGTTGGGTGAAGGGTGTGCAGCCGCAGCCGATGGTAAATACCTGGATGCCGTTTTTCTCGCAATAATTCACTGCATCCTGCAGGGGCAATCCGCTATTGGGGGCACCGTCCGTTATATGGATGATCATACTTTTTTTATATTTTCGATCGAGCAGCGTGGCGACAGCCATAATTGCCTGTCCGGACGGAGTATCACCACGGGGGGCGATAGTATAGAGCCGCTTGCCGTGATACAGCCGGGTCAGCGTGCATTTATTGGATTCTCCGATATAGGCGTAGATATCGATTTGATTTCTGAACTCCCGGGCTGCCTGGATGACAGTGGCGAAGGTTCTTTCTGCAATTCTCCACGGCCGCATGTTGCCGCCTTTTCCGGCCATGGAGGACGAGGCATCGGCCACGATGCAGATCTGCCACAAGTCGTCGAAACCCGGGGCCTGTTTGTTTTTAAACGTTTTTCCATCGATCGGGACGCGGTATAGCCTTTTGGGGTCCAGTTTCCCTTCCAGCAGTCCCCGTCTGAGGTTTCTGTTTCTGGCCCGCCGCTCCTGGGCGACATGTTCCCTGAAAATTCTCTGCAATCGTTTCACCTGGGCGGTGTCCGGCTGGAAGTCCATGAACACTGACCCATTTTTAAGGAAGGTTTCCAGAGATTTGGCAGCGGGGTCCTGCACTGCCGCGAGGATTTCCCCTGTCAGATCGAGTACTCCCTCTTCCATAATCCAGCTAATTTCATTGGCCAGCTCCCGACCAAAGGACCCGATCCCCAGACCATGTTGTTCGTCGGCCGCTATATCTACCTGGGATTCGGACACGGGAACCGTATCCAGGTTTGGACGAAACAGTTCCCATTTGGAAATCACTTCCCACAATTCCGACCATATTCGTTGATAAAGGTCGGACCGCCTGTCTCTTCTTTCCTGGAGAGTGAACATACCAGCCAGTTCCTGCAAGGATCGGGTATGGCTTTCCAGTATTTTCAGGGGGGGGCGTAGTTAAGGTGTAACTGATCCAGAACCTGATCTTGTATTGTCTTTTTCTTCCAGACCTGAAACAGACTTTTTGAATTCGGCGGGAGCAGCGGGTTTCGGCTGCAATCTGGCTCTATGCTGTGATGTAATCTATGCTTCAGAAGATGCCAAGTTTATCGAAGTATTTGTTAAACGGGGAATGTGTCCGGATGGTGGTGGCACCTATTTTCTTCCAAGGCTGGTTGGCCTAGCGAGAGCGAAGGAAATCTTCTTTTCAGGAGATCCGGTCCTGGCGGAAGAAGCTCTTCAAATCGGTATGATCAACAAGATGATTCCGTCTGAGAAGCTGATGGATGAGACTCTGGCCTATGCAAATAAAATCGCCAGTGCGCCCACCCGGTCTGTGGGGATGATCAAACGGTTATTGAACCGCTCATTTGATTCCGATCTGCAGACCCAACTCGAATTCGAATCCGCTTTTCAGGGACTCGCCACTGGCACAGAAGATATGATTGAAGGAGTGATGTCTTTTCTGGAAAAGCGGGAATCCAAATTCAAAGGGAAATAAAAAACCTGCGATATTCGATATTCGGGTCGGACCAAGCTATTGGACCTGTTGAACGCTGTTTAGATAAAAAACGACCCTCGATTTTCGCCTTAGAATGCCCTTTTCACCCACGAAAAACTATAGGTAAGAAGCGCCGGATATTTCTTCGGAATACGATTTCAGAAGGATTAGACGACTGAACTGACGTTACAATCACGTTGTTAGAAAAAGGTGTAATTGTCGAGGAAAGAGGAGGGTGCCCCCCATGTGGAGAATACTTGGAAGGTGAAGAGATGAGAAGTGATTTTATCGGATACGGTAATTATATTCTTTAATTGTTATACTTTTTCTATTTGACAAGGTTAACACAGAATTTATTTCCGTCATACATATCTCATTTCTCATGCAGGTGCCAATCACACTACTGGCGAATGTTGCGTCGGGATCAATACTTCATTTCTTTCTCGGCTCGAAAATTAAATTCAATATTCGCTGGAAAGAGACAGCTGCGACTTATGAACAATTAGCAGGGAATTATGAATCAGGTGACAGCGAGGGGGTCGGCCTAGAAATAAAAAAAAGTAAAAATCAGTGATGCAGAATTCGGGGATATGATACTTAGTCTTGTCCCCGTACTGGATACGGGGACTTTAACATCTTATTTCAGTTCAGCAGGGTATTAATGAATCGGTTAAAGCGCATCTTGTAGTAATCGGTATTGACACCAAACACTAATCTGGGGTCAAAATTGACATTTGGAATTTTCGCCATGGCCGATAAATAATTGACATGTTGTGCCACAGAAGTCGGACAACCTTTCAAATGGATATATCGCTTTCTATTAAAAAGTGTATGTAAAGTGGCTGAAATAATCTTCTTTTGCAGGTCATTTGATTTAGGTTTTTTCTCATCCACTTCTGATGTGGTTTTATAGGTACTATCTATTTTTACATGCTCTCCATCAATTTCTCCTTCCCAACTCGTGCAGTCACCGGCAAAGATAACTTTTTCGCCTTCCTCCAGGTTGAGCGGTCCTTCTATCTTACCCACCACGTACCTGACTTTTCCCATCTCTGTTTCAATCTCCGGGTAAAATGCCCTGAAGATATGCATCGTTTCTTGGAGAGATCCGGGACATCCACCCCAACAGTAATCGGGAGAGTGCTTTTCAGGAAAAGTCCCGACTGTGCAGTTTAAGTTTGGTGAATTCTCAAAATAGCTGTCAATATGCTCCATGCAGAATTGAAAGTCCTTGGTCTTCTTCTGCATCTCATCCAGGGGGAAATCCCCCAACACCTCAATCTCCTCCAGATTCATTGGTCCGAAACCTCTTTCTGAAGTTAGTTTCAAGTGAATAACGTCTTTTGGCTCAACATTGACCATATGAGCACACACTGTATCAACCGCACAGGAATTGGTTCCCATCACAATCGCCCCCATGTCGAACGGAGTGGGAGTCAACATCATTTTTTGACCCGCTGTAATACCATCAATAGCGATGAATTTCGGTTGAATCACTTCCTGCAGATCAGCGATTTTATGTTCAAGAAAGGAGTTGTGATCCACCAGCCTGTGTTTGTCATCCTGGATCCCGATAAAGTTTTTCAGACTCAATGTTAGCCGACACCAAGGGTGAGCTTTAAACTTTGGCAGATTAATCAGAAAATCACAGTCAACAATTGGCTTCGGAAAAAACATGTTATCTCGAAGATTGACATCTTTGTTCAGTTTAAAGGGGACATGTTTGACTTCGTCGAAATAGTATGTCCTAATACCATGTTTTTTAATAACTTCCGGATAGCCGGCCTGTTTAAAGTTATATCGTGTCGGAATTGTTATCCCGGACCGTTCTCCGACTGAGATTTCTTTAACGTCTTTTGCCTTTTCTTTTGTCGCGGCAATGACTCCGTCAACAAACTCGGACCGGGTAAACGCATGGGGGAAGAACTCTTTATGAGCCATGACAACATTCGGTTTTAAAAGAATATTTCCTGAAGGATCG
>Ga0208904_1001375_pt1 | contig 16761 bp, 22 predicted proteins | sample AntAceMetag02UKB_FD_184774 | JGI IMG/M metagenome (GOLD analysis project Ga0208904, IMG submission 184774) | Saline lake microbial communities from Ace Lake, Antarctica - Antarctic Ace Lake Metagenome 02UKB (SPAdes) (version 2) | ecosystem: Environmental > Aquatic > Non-marine Saline and...
AAACGCATCACTTCTTTTCTTTGGCTACCCATATTTATCCAAGAGTATGCCTTTAGAAAATTTGTGCTTTCCATAAGATAGACAGCAAGTAGACATTTAAGAGAAAGATTGACACCAGGTAGACAATCTTTAAAAAAGATAAAACCCTTTAAATAGGATGAATAAAAAATTAGTTTTTGGGATGGGTGCATTAATTTTATTGGCTGGATTTGTAGGATTTCAAATTAATGATCAAGGAATCACTCCAGCAAAAATTAAAAATTTAGTCTTTTCAGAAAAAACTCATCCCGATTTAATATCTAATCCAGATAAAACAGTTATAGATTCTTTATTAGATGGAATAACTCCAGGGAAAGAATATCAACAATATTTAATTTATGAAAATTGCACAATAGAAGCGAATCAAATGTATAGAATAGATCGGGAAAATTATAATGTTTATGGTGAGGAAAATAATACATTATGTTTAATTAAAGAAATTATGAGTGCAGAACAATTCAAAAAATTAAATGAGGAAGGGAAGGAATAAAATGGCAGAAAAAATAACTTTCAAAAAATTTGCAGAATTAGTTCTTGAAAATGCAAAGAAACCTTTGACCCCTTTAGACATCTGGGAAACCGCAAAAACATTAGAATTGTCCAATAAACTTGGAACTTTTGGAAAAACTCCTTGGTTAACTATCAGTGCACAAATTTATGTAGATATAAGGGATAATCCAAAAACTATTTTTTATCAATATAGCAGTAGACCAGCGAAATTTTATCTTTCTAAATTTAAAGAAGACTTCAAACCGGAAGAAGCACCAATAGAGGAGCCATCAGAAGACGATGTGTCAAAAACCAAATTTAACGAGAGAGATTTACATCCCTTGCTTGTTAAATTTATAGATTCCTCCCTGGATTTTAATGCACATGTAAAAACAATTTACCATGAAATTGCAAAAAGGGACCAAAAGGGACTAAACAAATGGATTTATCCAGATTTAGTTGGAGTTCATCTTCCATTTAACGATTTTGATATTTCAACGTTGCAGATTCAAAAAGAACTTTACTGGACCGCTGTTAAATTTTATAGTTTTGAGATGAAAAAAGAATTAAATATTGGGACTTTAAGAAAATGTTATTTTCAGGCAGTATCGAATAGTAGTTGGGCTAATGAAGGTTACTTAGTTGCCCTTGAAATAAAAGATGAAGATGGTAGTCTAATGTCTGAGTTAAGAAGGATGAATAATGCTTTTGGTATTGGTGTAATTAAATTAAATGCTGAGAATATCAACGAAAGTGAGATACTGATTCCTGCAAAAAAGCAAGAACTTGATTGGAATACAATAGAGATTTTACTTAAAAAAAATGATAATTTTAAAGGATTTATGGAGATAGTTAAAGGAGATATTACTCTTGGAAGAATTGCAAATAAAAACAATTATGATCCTGTAATCAAAGATGAAGATTTTGAAAAATACGTTTTGGATAAAAAGATTAGTTCTCCTTAAATTCCCAATTAATAATCTCTAAGAATCGTTATATGCCTTAATTTCACTATTTTTCTGCGAACTCATTGTAGCAAGATTGTTTGTCTTTTTATGTGTCGCCTCAACAAATAATTCTCCATTTAATGTTTCATACTTCTGTCTTAATTTTTTTACTATAGTAAGTTTCTGCCTTTCAATTTGTTGAACGGGAAGAAGACCAAGAGATTTCAAATCTTCATTTATTTGTTTATCCAATTTAGGAATCAATTTGTCAAAAATAGGGTGAATTTCTTCTGAATCAAAGACAATAAGATTATCATAATAGAGAGATTTAGAAACTTTTTTAGAAGGATACACTCCGTCTTTTTTAAATTGAACAAACTCTGGTTTCAAAACAGTCTTATTTCTCAAAAGACCTCTACAGATAAATTGATATTTAATTCTATTATGCAAAACAAAATTTCTCGCAATTCTTCCAATTAAAATCTTTGCAGAATAAGTTAAGTCAATTTCCAATTTGTCTAAATCCCCTTCTAAACCTTTCACAACCTCATTATAAACTTCATTTTCTTGAGTTTGTTTTTTCTCATCATGATCCTTTCTGTCTGCAAGAGAATCAGGATACACCACGCCATATTTTGCTGGATTAAGAACAAAATCAAGCTGAATTGTTTTAAATTCTTTTTGGGACATTTTTAATTCCTATAGAACTAAGTCTCTCTCTGTTTATATATTTTACCGACGACAATTCTAAAAAATTTACATATTTTGTAATTTTGACAGATTTTCATATAATTCCAACAATTTTGTTAATTGATTTATATCTATTATTTTCTTTACTTTAATATTCATTTTTTCATAATGTAATAAAACAATTTCTAAATCTTTTTGAAATCTAATAAATTTTTTGCATAGTCTATGTCTGAATGTTCTTTGGTGGCTTATAGTAAGATTCTCAAAATTTTTTATATTTTTAATATCGGTTGGGGTTAGCATTTGATTTCTCCCATTGTAAGTATACTTATGTAAAAAGTTAATTTCGCAAATACTTTCAAAAATTCTTCTTTATTTTCTGATTTTATTTTTTTAGGCATTGTTTTCGTTATAAACTATTTTAGTTAGGCCTATTACATTTTTTCCAACTTGTTCTATGATTTGTGCTAATTCTATCTGTCTTTTAGAAGTCTCCAGAATCATTCCGTTCATTTCTTGAAAGTTTTCTTTAATCTCCGTAGTTGTTAGGGGATCTTTCTTTAAGGAATTAAAAAAACCTTGAACTTTTTCATTATCTGATAAACTTGTCTTTGGATGTACAGTCTCTGTTTCGTGCAAATTAAAAGAATTATCAATAATAAACCATAACCCAGAATCATTGTAAACATGCAATTTCTCTTTATTATCATTATACTGCCTTGCTAAGGCATTTTTAATAAGAGCATAATGAGATCTTGATACCTTAAATTTATATTTTCCAAAGGGGCCAAGGTTAGCTTTTAACAACCTTTCTAATTGTTTTACAATCCGAATAAAATAATCTATAGCTTTACTCTGTGCTTCCCTTGCAGTTTCATGTATAAAACTCTCTTTTGCAAAAATAATAATAGACTTATTTGTTAGATGTATTTTATGGCCCTTAAATTTAATTTTTTGGCCTCCTCCAAATAAATTCAAATCACCAAATGGAATTTTAAGATCATTCAAAATTTGTTCTCTTTTATTCCAATTTCTTAAGTTTTTTGGGATTTGCAAAACAAATTGAAATCCGTGAGCTCTAACATTATCTTGTTTTAAGGAACTCAAAAATTTTTGCGGGGTGTTAGAGGTTATCCGGGGTAATGTTTTTACTTCTTCTTGATTCAATTCTTTCAAGATTTCCCAAACACCATAACCTACTTTTTTTATAATTCCAGAAAATTTTAAAGAAGAAACATAATAATTTGCACATTGTTTTGTAATTTCTAAATCTTTAGCTATCTGGGTTATGTTTTTATTGTTTTTTATTCCTATGTATATGTTGGACAAGTAAAAATTTTTACTTCTAAATTTATTTAGATTCTTCTTCATCATTTTTGATCTCCAACACAAAATCAAGAAGTCTCTGAATCAACGGGTTCAATTCACTCTTTTTCATTTTCAACAGCCTCCTCTTCTATCATTAATCTTATTACATCCGCCCTACTCCTTCGATATTTCTTTGAAATTAAATCAAGCTTGTTCCTTGTTTCTTTGTCTAATCTAAAATTAAATGTCTCCATAATTACATTTAATCTACTAAAATATATAGAGATTGTTTAAGTCAAAAGTATCTAAAATTAATTTTCTACTAAGTTGAGAATTTGCTTAAGGGATTGTACAACATCTTTTCTTTCATTTAGGAATTTTATTACCTCTGCATCAGAGTCTCCTACTTTTGAATTATTAACTTCAGTTAATATTTCTCCCTCTAATTTTCTTACTTCTAATTGATTTTCCATATCTTGTTGTTTTTGCATCAATTCTTCCATTGTTGAACTCATGACATCAAGTTTTGTTTTCAATTCTTTATTCTCATTATCCGTCTTAATGAAATTGTCTCCTGCTATTTTTGTTACTGCTTCATCATCTATGAGCCCGTTCATATCTATGTATCGATCTGGCATTTTGGAGGAAGCAGACCACCCATATCTGTAAGAAATTTGATATCTATTAAGGTAATTCGCATAATATGTTGCAGAGCCATGCCGGAATGTGTGGGGAGAAATTGACCTTTTAAGAAATTGTTTTCCTATTCTGTTTAAATGTTTTCTTAAAGTTCCATAATTAAGGGCACATAGAAAATCATCTTCTTTGAAGTTATTTAATTCTAAATATTCTTCAATTATTTTTGAATAAAGCGGAAGGTTTATCGTTCGAGGTTTTGTTTTTGATATCCTTATCCTTACTTTGTAAATCCCATTTTCCTTACTGAAATCGCTTTTCTTAATATTATAAAATTCTTCAATTCTGGCTCCACTATCATAAAGCACAGCCAAAATAAATCTATAAACCAGTTTGGAAGAATTTTCAATCAATCGATCATTTTCCTGTTTACTCAGACCTTTTACTTCAAGGATTTTTGTGCTCGTGTCAATAAATCTAACCAGTTTTGGATAATTCTCTCCTTCTCCAAGAAGGTACTTGTAATATTTTCTAATAAACTTTTTTATTGTTGCCTGAGTCTCCCAAGTGTAAGGTTCGCCCTTTGAAGATTTAATAATCCCTCTTTCAAGGTTGAGTATAAAGTTATTCATATCTTCTTCAGAAACCCGGTCAAAAGGCTTCTTAAGCCATTCTCTGTCCATTTTAAGAAGGAGCCCTAACATTCTTTGCAATCTTCCTGGTTTTATTTTTCTCTTTTGACCTTTTAGAATTGTTCTTCCAATTTCAGCGTCGTGTAAGAACCGCAAGATTAACTCCTTGTTTTCTGGAATCAAGATATTTGTTTTTCCTGTTTCCAGTTTTTCTAAAGCTGCATAATATTTATTTGGATTTTGTAATTTTCTTATTTCTTCTGTCATATATTTTTTATGTAAAAAATGTATAAAGTATTTTAGACGGTCTAAAGTATCTAAAATGTTTCTCCAAATTGAGACTTAAACAAATATAGCCCCACCAGGATTCGAACCTGGGTCACTGCCTTCAAAGGGCAGTATACTTGACCACTGTACTATGGGGCTATGAAAAGAAAACATTAATTAGATTTATAAGATTTTCTAATGTTTATATCGTCCTCGTTTTTCAACAGTTTTAAGTCTTTCAAAAACTTTTTCTGATTCAGTCGGTTGAATTTTTGCATATGAATTTTTGAATTCTTTAAAAAGAATTTTCCAATTTTTGAAATGCTTTGCTTCAAGAGCTTGTTTAAATAGATGAATATCTACAGCCTTGTCTTCATATTTTCCATTGAAATAACCTAATCCAAAATCTATAAAATAAATTAAAAATTCTTTTTTATCTGAAATATAAATCATGTTTGAAGTTGTTAAGTCGCCGTGTATAATATTTTCCTGATGAAGTTTTGCTACACTTGTTCCAATTTGATTGCAAATTTGTTTTTGCTCTTTTGGTTTAAAATTATCTAAATATTGTGAGAGTTTTTTTCCATCAATAAATTCCATTGAAATATTGTTTTTTGTTTTTGTTTCAAATACTTTTGGGATTGGTATTAATTTTGAAGCTTTTTTTAAAAGTTTGATTTCAGATCTTGTTCTACGTTTTCGGATTTTTTCATCAAGTTCATTAATTCGATATGATTTTTTTAATCTATTTTTTGTTAATATTTTTCTTGAAGTATCTAGGAATATTTTTGCTTCAGCACCTTGTTCAATTATTTTGGATTTCATTATTTTATAAAATTTTCAGAATATTTAAATACTCATATTCTTTAGGTAAAATATGGTGATAAAAATAACTCTTTCAAATAAGGTATTTTATAGTTTAGCTACAATTATGATTTTAATATTAATGAGTACTGGGCTTTATGCGATTGATGGAAGTGGTATAAAACATAGTATGGGTGAAATTGAAGGATTGAGTGATGTTGAAGGGGGAGTTAAATATGATGGGATTATTTATGCGACTGGTTTTTTTACAGAAGATAAAAAGACAGTATTTGATAAAGGAGTGTTTTTAGGTGAGGTTGTTTTTTCCTCAGGTGTAAATTATATGTCCGAAGTTTCTTTGCCAGTGTATAGTGATTTTATCGGCAATGTAGAATTTAAAGGAAATGTTAATGCAAGGACTTTAAGGTTGGGTTATAATGAGAATTTAAATAAATCTTGTAAAGAAGGTAATGAGGGAATGATGGCACTTAAAAGTAGAACAAGTGACATAAGTATTTGTATAGAAAAGGATGATGATTACATGGAAGTAGTTTTGCCTACAGAAAAACAATTGGAGTTATTTATTAACAGAAGGGATGAATTAAATCATTTAATAGCTTATCGTGGTTGTTATTCATCAAAAGGATAATGATAAAAATAAATTTTTCAAATAAGGTATTTTATAGTTTATCTATAATGATGGTTTTGATATTTATAAGTATAGGGATTTATGCATACGATGGAATTAATTCAGAGATCATGGGGCACAATATAAGTGAAATTGAGGGATGGTCCACTTTTTCTTTAGAAAAAGGTATTGAATATAATGGTATTATTTATGCAAATGGTTTTAAAAAATTTGTAGGAGGTGATGAAGAAGGGGGAATGAGTTTTTTAAATGCTTCTTTTATGGGGAATGTTGATTTTACTGATCGAGTTGATCATTTTTCTAGTGGTAATGTTATTTTTAATAAAGACGTTTCAATTAAATATGCGAATTTTGAAGTGGTTCCAGCAAAGGCCAATAAGGGTATAAAGTTGGATATTCTTGAAATGAGTTTTGTTGATGAGGGGCTTTTTTGCGATGAGCATAATGTTGGAGAGATGGTTATAATTGAAAATGAGGATACGGGAGTAGATGAGTTAAAATATTGTAGTTATTTAGATGGTAAATATTTCCTAGAGCGTATACTTTTTCCGCAAGAAGTTGAGAAATTATACCAGGAAATGGTTGGAATAAATAATTATATTTTATTCTATGGAGCGAGGTGTAAATAATGATAAAAGTAACATTTTCAAAAAAGGTATTTTATAGTTTTGTAGTAATCATGATTTTATTGTTGATTAGTGTTGGGCTTTATGCTATTGGAGGAAGTGATCCAAGTGTAATGGGACATAACATGAAAGAAATTAAAGAATTCGGGCATTCTATGGATGGAGTATTGGTTTATGAGGGAGATATTTATGCAAAAAGATTTGTTAACACATATGGTTCTTCTGGTTTTAATTTTTATGAAAAAACAGTATTTTCAGGAAATGTTGATTTTTACGAAAAGGTTGATTTTAAACTTGAGCAAACATATTTTCATGGAAAAGTTGAATTTAAAGAGAATGTGAATGATGGTAATTTATTGTATTTTGAAAAGGGAATAAAATTAAATGTATTGCGTCGTGAGAGTTGCAATGGAGATAATAGAGGAAAATTAATTGTGATTAAAAATGCTACTAGCAAGGAAAGTGGGTTGGAAATATGCATGCAAGTTTCTAAAGGTAATTATGAGTGGTCAAAATTTGCAACGGAAGATCAAATGTACAAATTGAAAACTATTTCAGATTGGACCTTGAGTCATTATCTTCAATGTTGTAATTATTATCATTATTGATTATAAATATAAAGATTATTAGAAGGGATTGTTATATGTCCGCAGTAAATATTGCTTAAATTTAAAATTTTATTTTTTTAACTTTACCAAATTTTTTCATTAATTTTTTCATTTGTTTTTGATTAATTCCCTGCGACATATCCATATCTGAACCAGATTTCATAATTTCATTTAACATATCATATTGTTTTAGAAGTGCTCGCACATCACCATTATTTACACCTGAGCCCTTTGCAATTCGTGAAATTCGTGAGTTTTGTTTTTTTAAAATCTCAGGATTTTCTTTTTCTTCATTTGTCATTGATTTTAAAATATGTTCCCATTTTGATATTTTTTCTTCTTGGGCTCCAAGTGCTTCATCTGGTATTTTTGCTTTTCCTAAACCGGGGATCATAGATTTTAATTTATCAAATCCACCCATTGAGCTCATTGATTTAGATTGTTCAACAATATCAGTTAATGTTAAATTTCCTTCTTGTAATCTTTTTTGCATATTTTCTTGATCTTTTTCATTTGTTACAGATCGAATTTTTTCCATTAAAGATTCTAGATCTCCCATTCCTAGAAGTCTAGATAAAAATGTTTTTGGATTAAATTCTTCTAGGTCGTTTATTTTTTCTCCATTTCCAATAAAATAAACGGGGGCTTTTGTTTCTGCGCATGCTGTTAAAGCTCCACCAGCTTTTGCACTTGAATCCATTCGTGTTATTATAACACCTGAAACATCGACTGCTTTTTGAAATTCAGAAGCTTGAGTTTTTGCTGTTTGTCCAATGTCTGCCGGCATAACCAAAATTGTTTCAGTTGGTTTTATTTCTTTTTTTAAAGATTTTATTTCAGAAATTAATTCTTTATCTAAATTATGTCTTCCTGCTGTATCGATTAAAATTAAATCATAATCTTTTAATTTTGGTTTGAAATTTTTCCATGTTTTTAATGCGTCATTTTCTTCCATATCAACAAAAACATTTAGATTATTTGTTTTTCCTAATTGTTCTAATTGCTCTTTTGCTGCAGGTCGATGAACATCTAATCCAACAAGTGCAACTTTTTTTCCTCGTTTCGCATAATAATTTCCTAATTTAGAAATTGTTGTTGTTTTACCTGCTCCATACAAACCTAGTAAAATTATTTTGTTCTGTTTTGTTGTAAGTTCTAATTTTTTATATTCCCCAAGTATTTTAGTTAATTCATCATGCAATAATTTGATTATGTGTTCTTTTTTATCAATTCCCTTTATTCTTTCATCTTGAGCAGCTGTTTTTATTTTGTCTGTTAAATTTTTTATTAAAGGAATTCCAACATCAGCTTCAATCAATGATCGCTGTAGATCTCGTACAATTTGATTTACTAAATTTTTATCTAAAAATATAGCATTCGCTAATTTGTCGGTTGTTTTTTTTAATACTTCTCCTAGTTTTTCTAACATGCGAGAAAACCCCCTGTTTTCCTCGCGCTCCATCCTATCTGTGCGGCTGGGCAGCATCTTTCTTGCACTCTGGGATGCCACATTGGCCCGTCTAGCGGTCCTTTTTCGTGTGCTGAATAAGTTATAATTATTTGTTTTAACATATATTATGGAGCAAGGGAGGAATTAATAAGGTTTTGGTTTAGAAATGGAAAGAGTTATATAGTAACTATAGCATCCATATAAGATGGAGAAAACAACATTGCAAGTAAGTGTGAGTACGCTTGAAAGATTGAAGCTTTTGAAGAATTTTGAAAGACAATCGTATGACGAAGTTTTGAATATTTTGGCAGATAATTATGAGGAAGATGAAATTTTGGACGAGCAGGAATTAAAGGAGATTCAGATTGGTTTAGAGCAGATTAGAAGAGGTGAGACAATTTCGATAGAAGACTTAGCTAAAGAAATGGGAATAGTTTTGAACTAGAATGTATTTTATAGAATTTTCAAAAGAGTCTAAAAAATTTATTAAAAAATTGAATAAACATGAGGCTGATATAATTTTAAATAAGGTTTATTCGATGAGAGAAAATCCTTTTAGAAATTTAAAAAGATTGCAGGGAAATAAACTTTGGAGATTAAGAATCGGAAGTTACCGTGCTATTGTAGATGTAATTATTTCAAGAAACAAAATTTATGTTGTTAGAATTGGAAAGAGAAGTAGGGTTTATTAGTTGTTGGCTTAATTTAATCCCAATTTTTCAATAAATTTCTTTTTGTCGAATTTTTCTATTTCGTTATATTTTTGTCCTATTCCTAAATAAAGAATTGGTTTTTTTGTGACATGTCCGACAGATAATGCTGTTCCGCCTTTTTCGTCAATGTCAGCTTTTGATAAAATTATTCCGTCAATTTGAATTGCCCAATTGAAACTTCGAACTTGCTCTATTGCATCATTCCCGGTTATAGATTCTCCTACGAATATTTTTGTATCTGGTTTGCAGACTTTTGAAATTTTTTCAATTTGAGCCATTAGGTTTTTATCAGTATGAATTCTTCCGGCAGTGTCAATTAAAACGCAATCTATTTTGTTTTTTTTTGCATATTTTATAGCGTCAAAGCCAACAGATGCAGGATCGGATCCATATTCGTGTGCTATTACCTTTGTTTTTAATTTTTCTCCGTGTATTTTTAATTGTTCAATTGATGCTGCCCTGAAGGTGTCGGCAGCAGCTAAAACACATGAAAGGTTTTTTTCTTTTAATGAATTTGCAATTTTTGCGATTGTTGTTGTTTTTCCTGTTCCATTGATTCCGCAAAATAATACAACATAAGGTTTGTTATCATGTTTTTTTATTTTTTCAATTAAGTCAAATGGTTCTATTAAAATTTCATCGATAATTTCTTTTAATGAGTCTTTTATTTCGGATTCGATTTCTTTTTTTAATAATTCTTTATTTACAATTTCTTCTTTTAATTTTTTAATAATTTTTTCAGCGACTTCAAGAGCTACATTATTTTCTAATAAAAGCATTTCTAAATCTTCAGAATAGTTTTCGAATTCATCTTCTGTTATTTTTATTTTAGTAATTTTGGAAGTTATTTTTTCAATGAAAGATTTTTTTTCTTCTGACTTGGGGGTTATTTTTTTAATGTCGGTTTTTGGTTCAAATTTTTGAAGTCCTGGATTAAATTTTTTTGCAACTTCTTTGTATTTTTCTTTTGACACTTCTGTTTTTAGTTTTTTATCTAATTCTATTTCTGATAATTTTTCAAACTCTGCCCCTGAGAGTTCTGTTTCGGTTTTTTCTTTGACAATTTTTTTTGTCCAATTTTTCAATTTGTTTTTCAATTTTGAAAACATTTTCTTATATTCTGGAGTGCCGTTAAATATATATATATATCGATTAAAAACTATGTCTTCGATTACATGGAAGATTTATAGAATCAAAAAGGAGGTAAAAAAAAATGAAAAATAAAATAATTTTAGGAATGTTTTTGATAAGTGTTCTTATGATGAGTGGAATGGTTGTGGCGTCGGAATTCAATTGTCGTCTTTTAGATTTTCAAGATGTTGATCAAAACGGTGATGATGTTTGTTCTGCTGTTGGAGGAGAGTGTCTTTTTTCTTTTGGTAGTATATATTATAAAATTAAAGAGTCTTCAGATGGATCGTGTTCAGGGGAAACTATTGAATGGGTTATGCCAGAGCCAACTCAGGGAGGACTAATGTTTTCTCCTCAAGGTTGTTCTTCTAAGATTCATGCGGCTGAATTATTTGGTATTCCGGCATTTAATATAGACCAAGAGACTATAGATAATGGAAGTTGGGGGGATGAAATAAAAGTGGTTGGTAATGGAGCTTATTGTTTTAAGGCAGATGGGTCTGGATTAAATAGAGATATTTGGGTAAGTGGAAGTAAAACTACAGCACAAGCTCTTTGTTGCGGATTACCAGAAGAAGTTGAATCAAAGTGTACAGATTCAGATGGTGGAATTAATCATTATGAAAAAGGTATTGTTTTTTATGGTGGAGAATATTTTGAAGATTCTTGTTTGAGTGGATATGGAGAAAAAGAAGAGGCTTATTGTAAAGATAATGAACTAGCATGGACGGGATATACTTGCCCCAATGGATGTGAAGATGGAGCATGTAAAACTGGATTTCAAGAGGCAGAAAAACCTAAAATTACAACTGCTAAGCCAGAAGTAACTCAAGGTTTTTTCTCGAGAATATTTACAAGAGCAACAGGAAAAGTTATTGACTTGTTTTCTTAATTAATTGAATTTTTTTTATTTTTATTTTTTTGACTTGGCGGAGCGTGTGAAAAAGTTTTTATGACTCATGGGAGTATCTAAATTTTTATAAAGAATAAATTGTTATGATTGTTATGAAATTGGGGTTTAAGAAAAATTGCACATTGAAAGGAATTTTTGTTATTATAGATGGGATGGGTGATTTACCCACAAGAACATTGAATAATAAAACTCCGTTGGAAGCTGCGAAAACTCCTCATATGGATTTTTTGGCTACGCGTGGAGAGATGGGATATTATTATACAGTTAAGCCAGGATTTATTCCTGAGTCGGATGAGGCAATTGTTTCTATTTTTGGAAATAAATTAATGGCGAGTACACGTGGACAATTAGAGGCAAGAGGGGCAGGTATGAAGTTGGTTCGAGGGGATTTGGCTTTGCGTGCAAATTTTGCTACAGTAGATTCGTATAATAGTGGTAATATAATTGATCGTCGTGCGGGTAGAACATTAACAACTGCAGAGGCTGAGAGCTTAGGTAGGGCAATAAATAAAATAAAATTAGATGTTCCCTTTGAATTTAAGCCCACGGTTCAACATAGGGCGGCTATTGTTTTTAGGGGAGGTTTCTCAGACAATTTTTCAGGGAATGATGCAACATATTTCCAAGGTAAAACTCAAAATGTTTTGAAGACTCGAAGATGTAAAGCGTTAGATGATGATGAGAACACAAAATATACAATTGATTTGGTTAATGAGTTTTTGAAAAAAGTGTACAATGTTTTAGATAGTCATCCTGTAAATATTGACCGTAAAAAACGAGGATTGATGCCTGCAAATTATTTATTTATTCGAGGTGCTGGAATTGAAAAACCAAAATTAAAACAATATAGAGGTTGGGCGAGTTTAGGATACATGCCGTTAGAGATTGGATTTTCAAAAGTTTCTGGAATGAAGGTTTATGGTTTTGATTATCCTAAATTAAAGGGGATTGATTCGTATGTTAATTTATGGAGAGGTTTAAAAAAAGCGTGTAAATTTTCAATTAAAATTATTAAAAAAAGTTTGAAAAATCATAGTTATTTGTATTTACATATTAAAGAGACAGATCTTCCAGGGCATGATAATAAACCATTTGTAAAAAAAGAGATGATAGAGTATATTGATAAAACATTGATTAAATACTTGAGAAAGGTTGCGCCGTATTATGGAATAAAGGTTGTTGTTACAGCAGATCATTCGACGCCATGTAAATTAAAAGTTCATTCTGCAGATCCGGTTCCTCTTTTACTTTATAATAATTCAGTTTTAAAAGAAAAGCATTTTTCTGAAAAAGAAGCTCGTAAAGGAACATTGGGGAGAATTGTTGGTGGTGAGATTTTTAAGAAGGTTGGATTTGGAAGATAATTGTTGAATAATTTTTTATAACAACAATCATTAAAAACTCTTGAATTTTTTAATGAGAATGATTACATATGAAGACATTTATGAAGCAGCAAGAAAAGAGAGATATTCTGAACAATTACAGCCTGTTATTGATAATTTTGTATCTGAGGTTTCAGATTATTTAAAAGATAAAAAAAAGATTGTCTTGAAGGATGACGATGCTTTTTCAGATACGACGATGAGAACAAAAAAGCAACTAGAAAATGCAATCACTTTATTTAGAGAGTTAATGTTGCGCCGACGGAAAAAAATATTAAGCTTAGTTTTGATTGCAGCTGAAACAGGAATTTCTAAAAAGGATTTTGAAAATATGTTGATTTTTGAAAAAGAATTGTTTGACAATTTAATTCATTGTTTGGATGGTGCAGATAAAGTTTTGAATGATAATTTAAATGGAAACAATTTGGATTTAAATTCTAAAATGGTTTTATTTCTTAAGCCTGTTGATGAATTTGTTGGACTTAATGGTGAAAAACTTGGTCCGTATATAGAAGGTCAGATGGCAAATCTTCCAAAGGGAATTGCAGATATTTTAATTGGTGATAATTCGGCAGAAGTTGTTGAGCGATAAGTTTATTAATATTTTTTAGTTTTATATTTTATGAATATTTTAAGCAGAATGATTACGGGAAGTATTTTTATCATTGTAAGTTTATTTTTAATTTCAATTCCTTTTATTTGGAACTTTAAAGATGGCTGGTGGATGGCGTGGATTTATGGAGTTGTTTTATTAATTATAGGATTATTTATTATTTTAAATTATAAAGAAGATTTTGTAGAGCCAGTTGCTAGCTTCGCTAGTACCCCGACTAACACTAACGTTCATTTAGGGGGATTAAAGAGAGAGGGTAACGGGAGGAAAGATTTGAAATGAAAAAAATAATTATAACAACAGGTGATAAGATACCAAATAAAAAAGTTATTGAGATTTTAGGAGTCGTAAAAGGTAATACAGTTCGTGCGCGAAATATTGGTAGAGATATTGGAGCTGGGTTGAAAAGTATAATAGGCGGAGAAGTTAAAACATATACAGCAATGACGACAGATTCTAGAGATGAAGCTTTTAATAGAATGACAAATGCGGCGATTGAACTTGGTGCAGATGCAATTATTGAAATGCGTTTTATGACGTCGATGATAATGCAAGGTGCATCTGAAATGTTAGCTTATGGAACGGCGGTTAAGCTAAAATAAATTTTTTTTAAATGAAAACATTTATAAGATAGTTTTTGTATTAAATTTTATAAAATGAGTGATGTAAAAAAAGTTTTGTTTATTGGAATGATTGTTTTAATGTTTAGTTGTGTAAGTTTTGTTTCTGCTGCGAATGTAACATCTTTTAATGCAGCACAGGATTCAATGGGATATTTGAATTCAACAACATTGACAGCAGAAGTACCAGATTTGGTTAAAACAACACCATCAGATTATACATCGGATTGGGATTCGGATGGTTTAGCGGAATTTTATATAGCGATAGATGATGTTAATAATATTCTTCAAGTTTATGCTAATGCTTCAAATACTGAAAATAATATTTATTATATGGATTTGGATAATTCAACAGATTCAGGTTGTGAATTTGCTGGGGCGGGAACATGTACAGAAAATAGTAATGGTACAGATATTATTTTTGGTACGCATAATTTCTTTTTAGGTGGAACTTTTTTTGGTACATGGAATTCAACAAAGGGTGGTTGGAATTATGCAACAATTTCAACTGCAGGAAGTATAGTTTGGGGAAATGTTACAGGAGGAGATATAGGGTATTCTGGGAATTATACAGCATATTGGAATAGTTCGGGAAATGTTACAGAACTTGTAATTGATTTGAATGATGCATGGATAGATAATAAGAATACATATGTGATGGATAATAGTAATAATTATTTATATACAATTTTTAAAAACTTATCAGCATCAAGTGATTCTACGGCACCGACGGTAACATTACCAAATTACACAAATGCTACAGGTAAGGCAAATACAGATATGCTTACATTAAATGTTTCAGTAGTTGATGCAGGTGGATTAACAGGTGCAGTTTGTTTGTTTGATATTAATGGTACAAATGAGTCAGTTTCGGTTGATAGTGGTTGGTGTAATTCTACATCTTTAAATTTAACAGGTCTTGCTGATGGAAATAATACAATTAAAGTTTATGTGAATGATAGCTCAAACAATTTTGCATTAAATGATTCATATGTTGTTCAGATTGACACAACGGCTCCAACAATAACATTTAGTTGTACTCCATCTTCATTATATGTTGGAACAACTTTGACATGTTCATGTTCAGGAATAGATGCTATTTCAGGTGTTTCGTCAACTTCATACACGGCAAGTCCATCAACTTCAACAACAGGTAGTTTTACAACAACATGTACAATAGTAGATGTTGCAGGAAATTCTGGGACATCTACCGTAAGTTATACGGTTAGTAGTTCAGGTGGAAGTGGTTTAGGTGTTGTAACATATTCAGGTGCAACTTTTTTAATTAATGAGAATCAACTTGAGGAAGGATTTTCAAAAAAGTTTTCAGCGAATAATAGATTTAAAATAAAAGTTTCAAATGAAAATCATTATGTGGAAGTTGAGGAGGTTGGAAATTCTACAGCAAAGATTGTTGTTAAAAGTGACCCTCAGGAAGCTACTCTTGCAATTGGAGATTCTAGAAAGTTTGAATTGGATGGTGATGGTGTGTATGATCTTTTGGTTGTATTGAATTCTATTGAAAATAATGAAGCAAATTTTACACTTAAGTCTATTTCGGAAAAAATAACATTGGAAACTGAAAAAGAGGAAGATGAAAAAGAGTATGTTGCTGCAGGTGTTGAGCCAGAGATTGAGGAAGAGGGTTTAGGAAATGGAACGATTGGTGGGATTATTGGAATAATAGTTATTTTAATTTTTGTTGGTATAGCTTTTTTTAGAAAAAGAAAATAAGGTTATGTATTTTTTTGGGGAATTATATTTGTGAAGTTTATTTATTACATAAATATAATATAAGCCTGTGGAGGGAGTCGAACAATTCTTAATTTGTAAAATCTTCTTTAAATTCACTTCGTTCATTTATTCGAAATTTTAAAATTATTCACCCCAACCAATGGTCGGTGGTTCGGAAAGCCTGTGGAGGGAGTCGAACCCCCGACCTACTGCTTACAAGGCAGTTGCTCTAAAGCCACTGAGCTACACAGGCGTAAAATATAAAGCAAGAATTAGTTTAAAAGATTTATTGTTTCAAAACTACTCTTTTGTTAAATTATCTTTAACTTCAAAAACTCTAATTTCACAAAGTGAAAGAGGGTAGATTTTTTTTAGTTTTAGACTTAACTCTTTTTGAATAGAATTTTTTAACATGTCTTGAAATACTTCTTCAGAGTTTTTTTCTTTTAAATAAGTTATAAGTTCTTCTTTTACTTTATTTCGTAAAGCTTTTCTAACAGCTCGTGAAAC